>CAJDVN010000089.1_pt1 | contig 10470 bp, 8 predicted proteins | sample 7391301 | NCBI WGS metagenome assembly CAJDVN01 (sample SAMEA7055705, study PRJEB34461) | soil metagenome | biome: terrestrial ecosystem; feature: Peninsula; material: soil | place: Antarctica | collected 2016 | reverse complement strand
CGGCATCACCTGCCCAAAACTCATGATCGTCTCAAACTCCCCGCAATCCTTATGCGGCTGCCGTGAATCGGGATTGCACACGGCAAGCAGGTGCGCGACGCCATAAGCCTGGGCGCTCTTCAGCACCGGCAGGCTGTCGTCGACGAACAGGGTGCGCGCCCTGTCGAACGACTCGATCGACTGCAAGCCTTGCCAGAAATCCGGGTGTTCCTTGGGCAGGCCGACCTGATGCGACGACAGCAAGGCATCGAAATAGGTGTCAATACTGGTCTCGCGCATTTTCAGGCTAAGGCTCTTCGGGTGAGCATTGGTCACCATCACCATTCGGCGACCGGATGCCCGTACTGCCTGCAGAAAAGCAGGCACGTCGGGACGCACCGCGATCAGATGGGCGACCTCCTCTTTTAATTGCACGATGTCGAGCGCGAGTTCGCTGCTCCAGAAATCCAGGCAATACCAGTTGAGGGTGCCGGCGTGGCGTGTGTAATGCGCGTCAAGATGTGCGCGTGCCGTTTCCGCCGAGAGGCCGTGGTATTCGGCGTAGCGGCGCGGCATGTGCTCGAGCCAGAAATGATTGTCGAAATGAAGGTCGAGCAGGGTGCCGTCCATGTCGAGAAAGACGGTGTCGATCTGCGACCAGTCGATCATGGCAACAACGGCATACCAGTTCGGGTCAGAACAACTCGTCCCTGGATACACCACGCCGCCGCAGCAACTGCCGCAGCACGCGCAGGGATTCCATCTGTATCTGCCGCACGCGTTCGCGCGTCACCTGCAATTCGAGCGCGAGGTCTTCCAGCGTGCAGGCCTCGCAGTTGTTCAGCCCAAAGCGGCGTTCGATCACCCAGCGCTGTTTGTCGTTCAACTGGGTCAGCCATTCGTGGACGTGGTGCTCGATCTCCTTGAGCTGCAGCATTTCGCCCGGCACTTGCGCGTTGTCGTCGGCGATCGCTTCGCCCAGCGACAGGCTAGGGTCGACATCGAGCGGCGCGTCGAGCGAGGCGACGCGCTCGTTCAGCTGCATGATGCGGCGCACATCCTCGACTGGATGTGCGGTCAGCGCGGCGATGTCGTCTGCACTGGCATCGGTGACGCCGTGCGTTTCCAGATGCCGCTTCGCGCGCAGGTAGATGTTGAGTTCCTTGATGATATGCACCGGCAGGCGGATGGTGCGCGACTGGTTCATGATCGCGCGCTCGATATTCTGACGGATCCACCAGGTGGCATAGGTCGAGAAGCGGAACCCGCGCTCGGGGTCGAATTTCTCCAGCGCATGGATGAGGCCGAGGTTGCCCTCTTCCACCAGATCGAGCAGCGTCAGCCCGCGGTTGGAATAATGTTTGGCAATGTTCACCACCAGGCGCAGGTTGCGCTCGATCATGGTCTGACGTGCCTCGAAATCCCCCTGCACGGTGCGCCGCGCCAGGGCGGCTTCTTCGACGGCGGTCAGCAATGGCGCCAGCCCGATTTCGTTGAGATACAGCTGGGTGACGTCGACCTGCGGTTCGTCGAGGATGGCCGATGCCAGTTCCTCATTGGCATCCGCAGCGGACTGCTGCTCCGACTCGGCTTCAGGTTGCTCGAGAGTCAGTTCATTGGATTCGTCGCTGGGTTTGCGTCTCATGGGCGCTCCGGTAAATAGGTCAGGGGATCGAGCGGTTTTCCATAACGGCGGATCTCAAAATGCAGTTTGACCCGGTCGGCATCGCTGTCGCCCATCAGCGCAACTTTCTGTCCTGCCGTCACCATATCGCCCTCCTTTACCAGGATGATTTCGTTGTGCGCATAGGCCGAGAGAAACTCGCCCGCATGCTTGATGATCAGCAAGTTCCCATAACCCCGCAGACCGCTGCCACTGTATACCACCTTGCCGGACGCTACGGCTTTTACCGGCGTATTCCGCGCCCCGACGATGTCGATGCCCTTGCCACCGGCGGAGCCGAAGTGACCGATCAGCGTACCGTCCACCGGCCACAGCCAGGTATCGACCAACGTGCTGGCGGCGGATGTCGCCGGTGCCGGGACGGCCGACGGTACAGCTGCCGGTGCGGGAACCGTCGGCGCCGGACTGGCCGCCACGGGCGCAGCCGGACGAGCACCCGATACCTGCGCCCAGTTCGCTTCGGAGTAGACCAGCAATTGTGCCTGGGGTTCATTCAACATGGGAGGACCCGCTCCGTCTGTCGGCTGGGCCGAATCTATCAGCGGTCTGGCGCTCGGCGCGGGCTCGACGTCGAGGGGTTTGATCTCGACCGCGTCGGTCGGCGACGTTAGCCGTAACACCTGGCCAACCCTGATGCGGTCGGCGGATTCGAGCTGGTTCCAGATGGCGATGTCGCGGTAGTCGAGGCCGTTGGCGAAGGCGATGGCATACAGCGTCTCGCCACGCTGCACGGTATGCAAGCCGTTGGTAGAGGGTGCAATCTGCGGCGTGGCCGGCCGTGCGCCCTCGGTACGGTACGCCGGCGAACGGTTATCAACCGGCGCCATCCCGGGCGAGGTGCAGCCCGCCAGTCCCAGCAGCATCGACAAGCCCAGCCAGGCGGCACGGCTTCGCGCAGCCCTGTTCATTACGCCACGCCTGGCAGCAGGGGAACGAACTTCACGCCTTCGAGCATGCGCTCGGTGACAGAATCGCCCTGGCGCTCCATCACGCATAGCGTCTGCGTGGTGTGGCCAAGCGGCATCACCAGGCGCCCACCGTCGGCCAACTGTTCCAGCAGGGTGTGCGGCACTTCTGCAAACGCGGCCGCGATCACGATGGCATCGAACGGCGCAAAATCCCGGGCGCCCGCCATGCCGTCGCCATGCTTGGGCTTGACGTTATTGACCCGCAATCCTCGCAGGCGCACACGTGTCTTGCCAACCAGCGCCGCGATGCGCTCCATCGACACCACCTCGCGCGCCAGTTTGCCCAGCACTGCGGCCTGGTAGCCGCAACCCAGTCCGATTTCGAGCACGCGGCCCAGTTCGCGGCCATGGCCATTCTCGCCGTGGCGGGCTAGCTCGACCATGCGCGCCACGATGTAGGGGTTGGAGATCGTCTGCCCGAAGCCGATCGGCAGGGCGGTGTCGTCGTAGGCGCGCGATTCCAGCGCCTGGTCGACATACAGGTGGCGCGGCACGCTACCCATTGCCGACAGCACCATTTCGTCCTTGATGCCCTGCTCGCGCAGGCGCTCGACCATGCGGCCGCGTGTGCGCGCCGAGGTCATGCCGATGCCGGTACGGGAGTTCAGGGTTTCAGCCATGCGTTCACGCTCTCCATCTGGCTGAAACGGGTCAGATCCATTTGCAGGGGAGTGATCGAAACATGGCCAAGGGCGACCGCATGAAAATCGGTGCCTTCGCCGGCGTCCTGCGCGGCACCGGCGGCTCCCACCCAGTACACGGTCTGGCCGCGCGGATTGGTGGTCTTCACCACCGACTCGGCCTTGTGACGCTTGCCCAGCCGGGTCACAACAACGCCCTTCAACTCGGCGGTGGTGCAGTCCGGCACGTTGACGTTGAGCAGCATCGGTTCGGTCGGCGGCCGTGTCTGGATGCGCTGCACCAGATCAGCGACCACGCGCGCCGCGGTGTCGAAATGCTGTGCGTTGTGGCTGGCGAGCGAGACCGCGATCGACGGAATCCCCAGCAGGTAGCCCTCGGTGGCGGCCGCCACCGTACCGGAATAAATCGTGTCGTCGCCCATGTTGGCGCCGTGGTTGATGCCGGAAATCACCATGTCGGGCATATGGTCCAGCATGCCGGTGACGGCCAGATGAACACAATCGGTCGGTGTGCCGTTGACGTAATAAAAGCCGGTCGGCGCCTGGCGCAGCATCAGCGGGCGGTCGAGCGTGAGCGAATTGGATGCGCCGCTGCGGTCGCGTTCGGGCGCCACCACGGTGATGTCGGCGAGCGAGTCGAGCGCTTGCGCCAGCGCGGCCAGGCCAGGGGCAAAGTAGCCGTCGTCGTTGGATAGCAGGATACGCATCAGCAGCGGCCTCCAGACAGAGCAGGCAAACGGAACGAAAGACTCATGGCAGCGATGCGAACTTCTAACATGCGCCCGATTCTACCATCGGGATTTAATCGGTTGAGCCTGAAAACCGTGGTTGGACACGCCTGATGGTGCGTCTGGGCGTGCGGCTGACGCGAAGCGAGGAGAGCGTAGCTGTTGCCGCTTTAGCGGCTTTACAGCAACGGCCTACTCCTTGCGGGTAAGCCGCAGGCCGGCGCCTGCAATGACGAGCGACAAAGGCAGGCGCGTGACCAGGCGTAGCAGCAGACGTGTAGCGGTCCTGCCGCGCGACAACCCAAACAAAAGCAAAAAATTCAACATCCATTCGACATGCTCTGATCCGTTGAGCGGTCAACCACGGTTTTCGGGCTTAATCGTACTCCCGCGTGTAGAAGGCGTCGAAGCTGCTGGGCTGTCCGGCCTGCGCTTCGAGCCGCACGTGCTTGGACAACTGATACAGCACTTTCACCACCTGGCTCAGGCCGTCAAGGCTTTGCTCGTAGCTCAGCGTCGCACGCGAGGACAAGCGTTTGCCGACGCTGACCACGGCACTATTAAGGGATTCACCGTCACCCGCACGCACATCGAAGCTGTCGATGCCCAGGGTTTCCGCCAGTTTCGCCTGCATATTCACCGACTCGGCCTGGCTCAGCAACGCACCTGCCGCCACCTGCAGCAACGCGAATTCCTGCTGGCCGCCGCTTTCCAGACCATGACCCAGCACCAGCCAGGAAAGTTTCTCGGTGTCGGGCATCGATGGATCGGAATAGAACCTGCACCCCGACTTTCACGTCCGGCAGCTTGCGTACCGCCAGCACGTCGAGGCTCGGATTGTCGATGGGGCCGGCAAAGCGCAGTACGCCGCGTTCGATGTCGAGCGTCTGCGCATAGGCGGCATAGCGCCCTTTTTCCACCTGGATCGTTCCCTCGCCACGCAACGTCTGATTCACGGTGAACACGCGCAGCTGGCCGCCCAGCCGCGCGTCGAGCCCGGCGCCCTTGAACAGGAAATCGTCGCCCAGGTTAAGGGTCAGATCGAGCGCCAGTGGAAAGTGCTGCGCCGCCGGCTTCTCGCGCGGTGACTGGCCGACGACAACGACATCGCTCGACAGCTTGGGACGGCTCGTCTCCGGCATTTCCAGGCGGGCGCGGTCGGCGGTGAGCTCGCCAGTGAGTTCCAGGCGCTTCGCATCGAGATTGAGTTGGGTCGTACCGGACACGGTCACGCGGCGATCGCTGCGATTGGTGACCGCGAATTTTTCGAATGTGAGTGTGAGTCCGGCCTGCGGATTCCTTAGCTGGGCGTCGCCGCTCACTACGATGCGACCGCTGGTGCCTTTTAGCTCACCTTCCTGCACATGGACCCGATCGTCCGCCAGCAGGAGCTTGAGCGCGCCATCGGTGATCGCCAGGCCTTGCTCGGGCATCGAAAAGCGGATGGCGTCGGCGGCGATCCGGCCGTCGATGCGTGGCGCGGCCAGACTGCCGCTGCCTGTCAGTTGCGCGTTGACACGAGCATCAGCGCGAATACCGACCGGGATGAACGGCTTCAGCAGACGCAGATCCGGCACGTCGAACTGGGCGTTCCACGCCAGCGGCGCGCTGCGCGACAAGGTGTACGCCACGCCTTCACGCACCAGTGCCGCGTGCGCATCCAGGCGTAGCTGGCCGGCCTGCCGCGTATCGGCGGCGAGACGGGCATGGACCTGGCTGCCCGCTGAGTCGGCATCGAGTGTGAGGGTGGTCAAGCCCATTGCCAGCGCGGGTTCGGTCAGATGCACATCGCCGGACTGGCGGCGCAGCCGCAGCCGTCCATCGAGCGACTCGCCCGCGCGCAGATCCCAGTCGCCATTAATGCGCAGGTCGGTGGTGAAGGGCGGCGCCGTATCGAGCAACGCCATAAAGGGAGCCAGCGGCAAATTGGCGAGTGTGCCGCGACTGGCGAGACGCGCACCCTGATAGCTGAACTGTTCGATCGTCAACTGGCCGCCTGCCACGGTCAGCGCCAGGTTGTTCACCTGCTGTTGCTCGCGTGACAGCAGCAGGTGGGCAGGTGCCATCAATTTCATCGGCCACTCGCCCGATACTTCGGCCTGGCTCAATTGCCCGCGCCACACCCTATTCATATCCAGACCACCCGCCAGGTTCGCTTTCGCAACCCACGCAGGCAGGTGGGCGTCGAGCGCCAACGTATGCGCGTTGCGGCGTCCCTGCAGGACTGCCCGGAGACTTGTAATGTGCTGCCCGGCCAGTTGCACCCCGCTTGCGTCGAGCTTCCCGTTGAACGTACCGTTGGCGGTGGCCTGCATGTTCACGTGCAGGTCCACGGAGTCGGCGGAAATCTCGCCCGGCAAACGCAGGCCGCGGGCAGCGAGTTCGCCGTCGACCTGCAACCGGGCGGGATCGCCGCTGGCGCTTCCATGGCTGGTCAGCCGCCCGGCCAGCCCCAGATTCAGGCGCGCCAGCGCCGGTGCATCGACGTCCCAGACGAGCCGGTCACCTGCCCGGCCAAAGGCGCCCTTCAACCGGGCCCGGTTGCCAGCCAGATCCAGGTCGATGTCGGCGTCGACGAGATGCCGGTTTTCATAGCGTAACCGCCCCTGTCCTTTCACCGGATGGCCTTCGAGTTCACCCGGCGGCAGGCTGAACTGCGTCTGCAGACGTAGCGCAGGCAACAAGGTACCGCTGGCCTCACCACGCGCGTTGAGCCGTCCATGAGGAAATTCGCCGAAGCGTGCCGGATTAATCTGGCTGGCATCGAACTTGGCAGTAAAAGCGCGTGTGGCATCGAGCTTCAGCGCGCCTTCGGCGGTCAGCCGCCCGGCCTGTCCGGTGAAACTGGCCGATTCCAGACGCACGGTCGTATCGGCATGTGTCAGCGCAAACCGACCCTGTCCCCAGCTTTCGCTGACCTCGGCCGTGAGCATCTGGCGCGTGGCGTCGCCATCCAGATGCAGGCTTGTCTTGAGTCGCGTGGCGGTCAACTGGCGGTGCAGTCCGGCGAGGTTGAGGTGCGGGCTGTCCAGATTCACATTCAGATGGCCATTACGCCATTCCCCTTTTCCACTCAACTGCCCGGCCGCACCCAGATCGATCACCAGCGCGCTGAAATCAGCCTGCGCGCCATCGCCTACCACCGCACCCGTCAGGTTGGCGAGCGGCAGGCGGTCCTGGTCTAATCGCCCGGCCAGCTTGTTGCTGAGGCTGAAACTGCCCAGCAGACGTTCGCCCGGCTGGCCTTCGAAGATGCCGGAAAACGCCAGATCGGCCGCCGGTGCGTCTGGCGCGAACAAGCGCGGATCAATGCCCTGCCCGGCCACCAGAAGCCGCGGCAGACGTACGCGCGCAAACGGCGCGGCTTCGCCGCTGGCCATCACGGTCATGTCCCTGGCCTGAGCATCGAACCGGAAGCCGATGGCCGCCAGTCGCCCCTGCACGTCGAGTGTGGCGCTGATCGGGATGGGGTCGTTACGCGTGGCCTCGACGCGTCCCATCAGATTGAACGGCGCGTCCTTGCCGAGCTCGAACCGGCCAACGATATCTGCCCAGGGAGTAGTGACCGTCATGCCGGTGAATTGATAGCGGTCGCCGTCGCCGTCGATGCGACCATGCAGGTTTCTGAAGTCGAGCGTGCTCCCGGCATCGACGATAGCGAGATGCGCCACGTCCCAGGCGGCCACCTTCACGTCCACCGGCAGACGCAGACTGACCGGCAACGTCGCGGGCGTCGGGTCCTGTTTCAGTATCTCGACCCGCACGCTCTGCGCCGCCAGCAGGCCGATATCGAGCCGCCGCTGCAGCAACGCGCGCGGTTGCCATTCCAGCCGCACCCGCTCGAGTGTGAAGCGCTGCGTACCCGACGTGTATGTCAGTTTCTGGATGCGAATGGGAACACCGGCATGCCCTTCAACGCCATCGACGGCTAGCCGTCCTCCGCTCAGAAAAGCAGCCGTCTCACCCAGCCAGCGAAATCCTGTATCCGTCGTCGCCATCCCGATCACTACCGCGATCAGCAACGCCAGCGTTGCCAGCAGCGCGGCCAGCCACTTGAGCACACGTCTCAAAACGACACCCCGAGCGAGAAATGCAGGCGAAATTGATGGGTGGCTTCGCCATACGCCAGGTCGAGATTCACCGGCCCCACCGGCGAACGGTAGCGCGCACCGAAGCCATAGCCGAACACCGGCGACAGCTGTCCTGGCGCGTCGGCCGCATCGCCGGCATCGACAAACAGCGCCCCACCCCAGGTCCGGTTGAAGAAATAGTTGTACTCGACACTGCCGGTGGCGAGATAACGCACGGACTCTACCCCGCCGGAAACCGTGCGCCCCAGGCTCTGGTAGGCGTAGCCCCGCACCGAATTATCGCCACCGGCCCGGAACAGGAAATCGGTGGGAATACCGTTGCGCGTATCCGCCAGCACGCTGCCGAATTCGCCGCGCAGGACCAGTCGCCCGTTGGTGCCGGCCCGGAAATATTGGGTATGACGACCATACAGGCGAATGAAGTTGGTATCCGACAACAGCGCCTCCGCCGCCCCGCCACCCTGTAGCGTCAGCACATGGCCGCGCCGTGGATAGAATGCTTGCCCTACCGTACGCCGGGTCCACACATAGTTGGCGGTCAGCGCCTGATTGCGCTCATTGACCACATCGCCGATGCTCTGCTGCTCGGTCTGGTATTGCAATGACAGCGTGGTCTCGATCTGCCCGCGCCTCTGGGTACGCTTGCCCCCTACCAGCGTGGAACGGGTTTTCTGTCCCTTGATGTCTTCGTTCCTGAGCTGCGCACCGAGCGTGTTCTCGTAGCCCGAGGAGGTACGCGGCCAGGCAAGTTCCACCACACCGGTTTGCTGCGTGGTTTCGATGCGCCCATCGAGTCGCAGGCGCAAGCCACGATCGGCGATGTTGCGTGTCAGCCACCCCGCCTGCACCCGCGCACCGGTATCGGTACTCACCCCCACCCCCACGCTGAAGCGTTTTTCCGGCTGTTCCACCACCTCGACCCGGATCGGCACCGCCGCCGCCAACGCGGGATCGGGCTCGATACGCACCGTGGCGCGCGAGTAATAGCCGCTCGCTTCAAGCTCCACCTGGTAGTCGAGCAGGTCCTGCTGACGAAACGGCTTCCCGGGTTTGGCGGGATTGAGATTACGAATAATCGATTCGGGGTAGCGTTGGGTGCCGCTAATGACCGGCTCGCCGTAGAAAAATGCCGGTCCGCTGTCAATCGTCAGCGTCAGGTCGGCCGCCTGCTTGTCGGGGTCAATAAGCGCTTCGCTCGCCACGAGCTGCGCCGCCGGATAGCTTCTCGCCAGCAGAGGGCGCAGCACGCCCACCTTGGCCGTGCTCCAGTCCGCCTGGCGAAACGGCATGCCCTGCTTGAGCGAAAAGCTGCGTTCGATACGCCCCCGCAGGCCAGCCGCGTCGCTGCGGGTTTTCAACGCACCGTCAAACGTCAGTGCCACGCTGTGCACCGTGGTGCGCGGACCGGGATCGATCCGGTAGTCCACCCGCCAGTCTTCACCCACCCGTTCCACCGTGCTGTCCACCTGCGGCGAAAAATAGCCCTCGGTTGCCAGCAGATCGCGCGCCGTCAGATCGCTCTGCCGCTGCAACCGCGCGATTTCCTCCGCGTCCAGCTTCTCGTCCAGTCGCGCCGCCCGCGACACGTCCAGGTACTGTATCAGCAGCGCCTTGAGCTCATCAGGAGCAATCACCTCGACTGTCAGCGCGTGCGCTGGCGCCGCGCTTAGTGCCGCAAGCACCACCAGGGCTTTGAGAAGGCGAACGGGCAAGATGATCCTGACGGAAAAGGGGCAGGCCATTCTAGGGGGTGCGACGCGTCGCGGGAACCCTGCGGTCTGGTAAAAAATTGTGCCAATCCATCCCGGAGATGCCGGGCGCGACATAGGGAGCCGGCGAACGGACAGGCGCGATTGCGACAACGTCCTGGCCCATCGCCTCAAAAAAAGAGAGCGGATTCCGCTCTCTTTCCCTCCCAGCCAACGGTCAAGCGGCTTGTGTGGCGGCCTTCTCAAAGCTGAACACCCCATCCTGCGCATCCACCCGGATCGTGTCCTCGGGCCCGAAGTGCCCGCCCAGGATTTCCTTCGCCAGCGGATTTTCGAGTTCGCTCTGGATCGCACGCTTGAGCGGCCGCGCGCCATACAACGGATCGAAACCGGCCCTGGCGATTTCGGCCAGTGCGGCGTCGGTCACGTCTAGCGTGATTTCCATCTTCGCCAGGCGGGCTTCCAGCGCCTGCAACTGGATCCGGGCAATGCTCGCGATATGTTTCTCGTCGAGCGCATGGAACACGACGACTTCGTCGATGCGGTTGATGAACTCGGGGCGGAAGTAGGACTTCACTTCGCTGAGCACGGCGAGCTTGATGACCTGGTAATCGTCACCCGTCATCTGCTGGATCATCTGGCTGCCTAGATTGGAGGTCATGACGATCAC
>CAJDVN010000063.1_pt1 | contig 10559 bp, 10 predicted proteins | sample 7391301 | NCBI WGS metagenome assembly CAJDVN01 (sample SAMEA7055705, study PRJEB34461) | soil metagenome | biome: terrestrial ecosystem; feature: Peninsula; material: soil | place: Antarctica | collected 2016 | reverse complement strand
CGCTATGACGGCGCGCTGATCTGCGTCGTGCCCTCCGGCACTCGGAACAGATCGGGATTCACCGGCTGTCGGGTTTCGCTCTCGAATTTGCGTGACCGTCCGGTGAACTCGTGTTCCTCGAGCGGCAGCCCAAGTGTAAGCGTGTCACCCGAATTCCATACCTGATTCGCCAGATCGCAATCGTGCTGCATGTCGGGTGGCGACGCCTTCCACACCCGGTATTGGGTCGCCGCGAGAATGGATTTCAGTTCGCCCATCGCGCGTGCCGCATCCATGGCATGCCTGACGGCAATACCTTCGCTGCATACGACGCCCTTGACCGTCAGGGTGAAACGCCGGCCACCGCGTGCGGCCTCGCCCGCTTCGAGCCTGGAGGCCCAGTCAGCGGGTTTCGGCGGTAGCACACCGGACGCAAACACCATCGCCAGCTTGCTGTCCTGCATAACGTTGACGACCACACGCCGCTGCCGGTCCAGCAGAGTGAAATCGCCCGTATCCTCGCCACTGTCCATACGCATGAAATCCGGGGTGACCAGAATGCGCGTCAGGTAGGGTGGATCGCCAGGATCCTGGTCGACATAGCGCAATACCGTCATGTCGTCTGCATGCGCCAGTCCGACGCACAATGCAAACAAGCCGAGCAGCGCTTTCATCACGTCAGCCCGCGCGCCAGGTCGGCCTCGATGTCGGCCACCGATTCCAGGCCGACAGCGATGCGTATCAATCCGTCGCTGATACCGGCTGCAGCACGCTGCTCCACCGTCATGCGACCGTGCGTGGTCGACGCGGGATGCGTGATCGTGGACTTCGTATCGCCGAGATTGGCGGTGATCGACAGCAGCTTCGTCGCGTCGATCAATTTCCAGGCGGCATCCTTGCCACCCTTGAGTTCAAACGAGACAATGCCGCCGCCAGTTTTCTGCTGGCGCATCGCGAGTTCATGCTGCGGGTGCGAAGGCAGGCCCGGATACCACACGCGGGCCACCTGGCCAGTGCCAGCGCGTTGCGCGAATGCGCTTCCATGCGCAACCAGAGCGTTTCCATGCCTTTCAGGATCACCCAGGCATTAAACGCCGACAGTGTCGGTCCGGCCGTGCGCAGGAAGCCAAAAACGCCCTCCATCAACTCCTTGCTGCCCAGTACGGCACCCCCAATTATCCTGCCCTGTCCGTCGAGGTACTTGGTGGCGGAATGGATGATGATGTCGGCGCCGAATTCCAGTGGCTTCTGCAGCGCGGGCGAACAGAAGCAGTTATCGACTGCGAGCCAGGCCCCAGCATCGTGGGCGATGTCGGCGAGCGCGCGAATGTCACTGACCTCGGTCAGCGGATTGGACGGCGACTCGACAAAAAAGAGCTTCGTGTTCGGCTTCACCGCCGCCCGCCATTCTGCCGGGTCGGTCGGCGACACATAGGTCGTTTCGACACCGAAACGTCCGAGGATGTTGGAGAACAGTTGCACCGTCGAGCCAAAGATCGAGCGCGACGCGACGACGTGCTCGCCTGCCTTCATCAAGCCCATCACGGTCGCGAGGATCGCGGCCATGCCGGAGGCAAACGCGACGCAGCGCTCGGCACCTTCCAGCGCGGCAAGCCGTGCTTCCATCATGTTGACGGTGGGATTGACGAAGCGCGAGTAGATGGGTCCGGGCTGCTCGCCCTTGAAGCGTGCCGCGGCTTCCGCCGCGCTGCCGAACATGAAGCTCGAAGTAAGGAATATCGCCTCCGAGTGTTCGTTGAACTGGCTGCGTACCGACCCGGCACGCACGGCCAGGGTCTCGATGTCATATTCGTCGTTATTCATTTTTGACTCCAAAATAAAAAACCCCGAACGGCTGCGCGGTTCGGGGTTTCCCTGGCGACGCTTTAGCCGAATTTATCAAGCGCCCGCAAGCTGAGGTTCAAATCGGCGCCACGTGCAATGCACCCGCCACAATTTACGCCCGGCACCGGACACGGTCAACCGTTATTCACCGCCAGGTTGAGATCAAGCTGCTGGGTCGACAGCGCCGACGGTGGCGGCGTTTCACCGTTGCGCACGGCTTCGACATAGTTCAGGTATTCAGGCGTGACGTCTCCCGTGACATAGCGACCATCAAAGCACGAGGTGTCGAAGTCGGGAATCGCCGGGTTGCCCGCCCTGACCACCTCCACCATGGCATCGAGGTCCTGATAAATCAGCGCGTCGCAGCCGATCTCGCGCGCAATCTCGTCACCGCTGCGGCCGCTGGCGATCAGTTCGTCGCGAGTTGGCATGTCGATGCCGTAGACGTTGGAATACCGCACCGGCGGCGAAGCCGAAGCGAAATAGACCTTGGCGGCGCCGGCATCGCGTGCCATCTGGACGATCTCGCGACTGGTGGTGCCGCGCACAATGGAGTCGTCGACCAGCAGTACGTTCTGCCCCTTGAATTCTTCGCCGATGGCATTGAGCTTCTGTCGTACCGATTTCTTGCGCAACGCCTGTCCGGGCATGATGAAGGTGCGCCCGATGTAGCGGTTCTTGATGAAGCCTTCGCGGTACGGCACGTGGAGATGGTTGGCCAGCTGCAGTGCAGAGGGGCGGCTGGTGTCGGGAATCGGAATCACCACGTCGATCTTCAGGTGGGAGAACTCACGCTTGATCTTTTCGGCCAGCGACACGCCCATGGCGAGCCGCGTGTTGTAGACCGAAACACCATCCATCACCGAGTCGGGACGTGCGAGGTACACGTACTCGAAAATGCAGGGATTGAGCACGGCCTTGTCGCTGCACAGGCGGCTATGCAGTTTGCGCTGGTAGTCGATGAATATCGCTTCGCCCGGCGCCACATCGCGCAGCAGTCGGAAACCCAGCGTATCGACCGCCACACTTTCCGACGCAATAATGTATTCGTGCGGGACGACCTGGTCGTTGACGCCGATCACCAGCGGCCGGATACCGTGCGGGTCGCGGAAGGCGAGCAGACCGTAGCCGGCGATAAAGGCCGTCACGGCATAGGCACCCTTGCAGCGTGCATGCACGCCCGCCACTGCGCCGAATATCGTGTCCAGATTCAGCTGCCGTCCCGACGCGCGCACCTGCAGTTCATGCGCCAGCACGTTGAGCAGCACCTCGGAATCCGAGTTGGTGTTGACGTGGCGCAGGTCAGCGCGGAACAGCGACTCCTTGAGTTCGTGGGTATTGGTGAGGTTGCCGTTGTGCCCCAGCACGATGCCGTACGGCGAGTTGTCGCGTGCCAGCCCCTGACCCTTATGCATGTGAAAGCGACTTTCTTCCGCGGTCACGATTCCGGCCGCATCCTGTCCGCGATGCTGCAGCACCATCAGCCCGTCATACAAAAGCTGATTGGCTGCCGAATTGGAAACGACTCCGATTACCCCGCACATGATGTGCACCCGTCCATAAAGTTATTCAAAACGAATATATTTCGCCACGTCGACCGGCACCAGCGGTAAGGCGTGCTGCGCCATCGCCTGCAGACTGCCCGACAGCCTGGCCTGCTTCCAGAAATCGGTACGTGGCAGCGACGTCAATCCGGCCGCGAGCGTCAGACCCACCAGGATCACCAGTCCCTTGGCCATTCCCAGCACGCCGCCCAGCACCTTGTCTGCACCGCCCAGCCCCACTGCCTTGACCAGCGAAGACAGGATATGTCCAAGCAACAACACGCTGATCAGCACCACCAGAAAAACCACCGCAAAACCGGCGAAATAGCGGATGCCCGGGCTCTCGATTCCGGCCGGCAGCCACGGCGCCACCAGCAAGGCGCCCCATCTGCCCAGCGCAAACGCCAGAATCCAGGCCATCAGCGAAAACAGCGTATCGACCATGCCACGCATCAGGCCGCGCACCACGGTCAGTACCAGCACCAGCAGCACGATGATGTCGAGCATGCTCATTTGGTCAGCACCTGCCCGGCCATGCCGTTTTCGGCCAATCTCACGGCAGCTGCCACGGCGGCCTCGCGCGTCGGAAAGGGACCCACGCGCACCCGTGTCAGGTTGCCGACTGTATCGGTATAGCTCGGCAAACCCACCAGCGCCGCACGTGCCTTGAGTTCGCGCGCCTTGGCGCCATCGGACAGGGCGGCAAGCTGCACCACGAACACCTCACTAGCCGCCACAGGTTTGTTCTGGGAAATCGGCGCAGCAACGGGGTGCGGCTTGGGCTGCGGTTTGGCTGGTTCTTTTCTGACAGGCTCGGCTCTCACAGGTTCAGGCTTGGCCGCCTCGGGCTCAGGAGTCGGCTCGGGGGGCGGGACAGACACCGGTGCGGAAGAGTCGGGCGCCGGCGCGGTCGTCTGTTCGGGTACCGGTGCCGGCGTCGTGGTCATATGGACCGACAGCGCGCTCGTCGGCGGCGGCTCGTCTTCCAGCAGCAGCGGCAACACGATCACCGCCAGCAAGGCCAACGCCACCGCACCGATCAGTCGGCGTCGGGCAAGGCGTTTGAGGTCATTTTCACTGCTGGGTGGTGGCATGGTCGAGCACGGCGGCAACGGTATAGAACGAACCGAAGATGAGAATTCTATCATCTTCGCGTGCCGCGCTTCGCGCCGCAGCAAGTGCGCTGTTTGCATCCGGCTGCACATGTATCGGCGGTGCCTCACCCACCTGCCCACGCAGAATGGCAGCCAGCGTCTCGGCGTCCTGCGCACGTGGCGAATCAGGCGTACACGTCCACCAGGCATCGATTTCGTCGCGCAATGCCGCAAACACGCCCGGCGCATCCTTGTCGGCCAACATGCCCACCACGGCCAGCGTGCGTCCACCTACCGGCTGGGCGCGCAGGGTGGCGGCCAGCGCACGCGCGGCTTCGGGATTGTGGGCCACGTCCAGAATGACCGCCGGCGCCTGGGCGATGTACTGGAACCGGCCCGGTATGCGTGTGGCTGCCAGTCCCTGGCGTATCGCCGCTTCGCTCACAGGCAGACGATCCTGCAGGGCATCCAGCGCTGCCAGCGCACCGGACGCGTTGCGCAACTGGCACACACCCGTCATGACGGGCAGCGGCAAGTCCGCCCAGTGCGTGTCGAGGCCGCGATAGCTCCAGCGATCACCCTCGCGCTGGGCGAAAAAATCCCGGTCCACGCATCGCAGGTCGGCGCCGATACGGCGGACATGCGCAAGCAGGCTCGCGGGCGGCATGGGGTCGACGCAAACAGCAGGTCGGCCGGCACGATAGATGCCCGCCTTCTCGAAGCCGATTTTTTCGCGGCTGTCGCCCAGGTAGTCCATGTGATCGAGGTCGACGCCGGTGACAACCGCGACGTCGGCGTCGAATACGTTCACGGCATCGAGCCGCCCGCCGAGGCCCACCTCAAGAATGGCCACGTCGATACCGGCATCGATGAACCGGGCCATTGCGCCGAGTGTGCCGAATTCGAAATAGGTCAACGAGACGTCACCACGTGCCGCGTCGACGCGCTCGAACGCAGCAACGAGTTCGCCATCGCTCGCCTCTCTGCCGGCGATTCGCACGCGTTCGTTGTAGCGCAGCAGATGCGGCGAGCTGTAGAGACCGGTCCTGTAGCCGGCGGCACCGAGTATGGCTTCCAGATAGGCGCAGGTAGAACCCTTTCCGTTGGTGCCGCCAACCACGATAAGCGGAAAATCAGGCGCCAGCCCGAGCGTTTCACTGACCCGACGCACCCGATCGAGGCCGAGTTCGATCGTGCTGGGATGCAGTTGTTCGAGCCGTTCCAGCCAGGCATCAAGAGAGGTCGGACGTTGCACGATCAGCATTACCGTTGATGACGGAGAAACCGGAAAGAAAAGACGGGATGTGCGGATACGGGCATTGTCGCGGCGGCTCTGAGCGCTCGATCAGCCGTGGGTTTCAGGCTGCCAGCGCGGGACGTCCCATCATCATGGTCAGTGTGGCCGCCAGTTCGCTACGCATCTGGCGACGATCGATGATACGGTCGATGGCGCCCTTTCCCTGCAGGAATTCGGCGCGTTGAAAGCCTTCCGGCAGCGTTTCGCGCACGGTCTGCTCGATCACGCGTGGACCGGCAAAGCCGATCAGCGCATTGGGCTCGGCGACGATCAGGTCGCCCAGCATGGCGAAGCTTGCCGACACGCCGCCCATGGTCGGATCGGTCAGCACCGATATGAAGGGCAGCCGATGGCGCGACAGTTGGGTCAGTGCCGCCGCTGTCTTGGCCATCTGCATCAGTGAAAACAGGCCTTCCTGCATACGTGCACCACCACTGGCGGAAAAGCAGATGAAGGCCGAGTGCGACTCGATCGCCGCTTCCACGCCCTGAACGAAACGCTCGCCGACGACCGACCCCATCGAGCCGCCCATGAACTTGAACTCGAACGCTGCAACCACTACCGGCACCGCCTTCACGCTGCCGCCGATTACCACCAGCGCATCGGTTTCCGAGGTGCCGGCCTGCGCGTCTTTCAATCGGTCGGGATACTTCTTGCTGTCCTTGAACTTGAGCGGGTCGAGCGGCGTGATATGAGCGCCGATCTCATGCTGCCCTTCCGCATCCAGCAATATGGCCAGCCGTTGCCGCGCCCCGATACGATGATGATGGCCGCATTTCGGACACACTTCGAGGTTGCTTTCCAGGTCGGCACGGTAGAGCACTTCGTTGCAGGCCGGGCACTTGGACCACAGCCCTTCCGGCATGGATTTTTTGTCTGTCAGCGCGCGCCGCTTGATTTTTGGCGGCAGGATTTTCTGGAACCAGCTCATGTGTCTTCTCCGTTCACTTCGATGCCGCGTCGACACCACGACGCAAGTCGGCCACCAGATGCTTGACGCGATTGGTACATTCGTCTTCGGGTGCGGTCTCGATCTCGCTCACGATGCGGCTGCCGACCACCACCGCATCGGCGATGCGCGCCACGGCTTCGGCGGTCGCCGCGTCGCGGATACCGAAGCCCACGCCGATCGGCAGGCTGCAATGCTTGCGCACCATGGCCAGCTTCTTCGCAACGTCCTCGGTATCGATGCTGGCCGAGCCTGTCACGCCCTTGAGCGATACGTAATAGATGAAGCCACCGGCGACGGCCGCCACCTGTTCCACACGTGATTCGGGCGTGGTCGGCGACAGCAGGAAGATCGGGTCGAGCCCATGCGCCTTGAACACGTCTGACACGCCGGCGGACTCCTCGGGTGGAATGTCCACCGTCAGTACGCCGTCGACTCCGGCCGCTTTCGCCGCCACGGCAAAGGCCTCGTAGCCCATGCGCTCGACCGGGTTGGCATAGCCCATCAGCACCACCGGCGTGGTCGTGTTGATCTTGCGGAATTCCGCCGTCATCGCCAATACGTCTTTCAGGCCGACCTTGTTCGCCAGTGCCCGCTCTGATGCGCGCTGGATCACCGGGCCGTCGGCCATCGGATCGGAAAACGGCACGCCCAGCTCGATGATGTCCGCCCCGGCTTCCACCAACGTATGCATCAAGGGAACTGTCAGCCCCTTGCCGGGGTAACCGGCGGTGATAAAGGGAATCAGGGCTTTCCTGTTGTGCGCTTTCAGCGCGGCAAAAGTCTGGCTGATGCGGCTCATGATGGTGTCTTCTGAATACGGTTCTAAAAGAGTGCGCGGGCTTACAAGCTAATGCCTGACAGCTTCGCTACGGTGTCGATATCCTTGTCGCCGCGACCCGAGAGGTTGACCAGGATGATCTGATCCTTCTTCATGGTCGGTGCGAGTTTCTTCGCGTAGGCCACGGCGTGGCTGGATTCGAGGGCGGGAATGATGCCCTCGAATTTACACAGGTCGTGAAAGGCCGCTAATGCCTCGTCGTCATTGATGACTACGTAGTCGGCACGGCCGGCGTCCTTGAGCCACGAATGTTCCGGGCCGACGCCAGGGTAGTCGAGACCAGCGGAAATCGAATGGGTTTCGACGATCTGGCCGTTCTCGTCCTGCATCAGGTAGCTGCGAAAGCCGTGCAGTACGCCAGGAGAGCCGGCATTCAGCGGCGCGGCGTGCTTGCCGCTGGCGATGCCGGAGCCGCCGGCCTCGACGCCGATCAGGCGCACGCTTTCATGCGGGATGTAAGGGTGGAAGATCCCGATCGCGTTGGAGCCGCCGCCGACGCAGGCGATGACTGCATCGGGCTGACGTCCCGTCAATTCGGGCATCTGGGTCAGGCATTCGCGCCCGATCACGCACTGGAAGTCGCGCACCAGCATCGGGTACGGATGCGGCCCTGCGGCGGTGCCGAGAATGTAGAAAGTCGATTCGACGTTCGTTACCCAGTCGCGCATTGCTTCGTTCAAGGCATCCTTCAGCGTCTTCGAGCCGCTCGATACTGGTACCACGGTCGCGCCGAGCAGTTTCATGCGGAAGACGTTGGGCGCCTGACGAATGACATCTTCGGCGCCCATGTAGACCACGCATTCCATGCCGTAGCGCGCGGCGACAGTAGCCGAGGCGACGCCGTGCTGGCCGGCCCCCGTCTCGGCGATGACGCGCTTCTTGCCCATGCGCCGTGCCAGCAGCGCCTGGCCGATGGTGTTGTTGATCTTGTGCGCGCCGGTATGGTTGAGGTCTTCGCGCTTGAGGTAGATCTGCGCGCCGCCGTATTGTTCGGAGAGCCGCTTGGCGTGGTATACCGGGCTCGGGCGGCCGACGTAATGCTTCAACTCGTATTCGAATTCGGCCATGAAGGCCGGATCATTGTGCGCCCGGTCGTACTCGACACGGAGTTCTTCGAGTGCCGCCATCAGCGTCTCGGCGACGAAAATACCGCCGTAGGGGCCGAAGTGGCCATGGGAATCGGGGAGATCAGTCAGCTTCATGATGCTTCTTTCGCTTTCGCAATGAATTGCGCAATCTGGTGCGCGTCCTTGATGCCTTTTGATGCCTCGACGCCGGAGGATACGTCCACCGCCCATGGGCGCACACGCTGCACGGCTTCGGCGACGTTGGCCGGCGTCAGGCCGCCTGAAAGAATCACCGGTTTGGGCAGATGCGGCGGGATCAGCTTCCAGTCGAAGCTTTCCCCGGTGCCGCCCGGAACGCCGGGCACGTAGGCATCGAGCAAAAGTCCACGCGCAGTTTCAAAATCAGCCGCCCATTTTAGCAAATCTGTGCCGGCAGTGACGCGTATGGCCTTGATGTAGGGACGGGTATAGCGCAGGCAGTCGTCCGGCGTCTCGTCGCCATGGAATTGCAACAGGTCGAGCGGGACGGTTTTCAGCAGCCTTTCGATGAATGCCGGATCGGCGTTGACGAACAATCCAACGCTCTGCACGAAGGGCGGCAGCGCGCGCGCCAGCCCGGCGGCGGCCTCGATCGACACGTGACGCGGACTTTTTTCGTAGAACACGAAGCCTACGGCATCCGCCCCCGCGGCACAGGCGTCATGCAGATCCTGCAGTCGGGTGATGCCGCAGATTTTTACGCGAACTGCCATCGTTCTGAGCTTTCCGGCAAGTCAAAGTGCGCAGGATACCGGATGTGCGTCAGATACAGCCCCGCAGCATCGAAAGTAGGCGCTGCCTGCGTGCGGTCGCGGCTCGACAGGATCTCGCGCATCCATTCGGGCGGCTGCGTGCCGTTACCAATATGGACCAGGCAACCCATGAGGTTGCGCACCATATGGTGAAGGAAGCCGTCGGCGCGGAAATCGCACAGCAGGTAATCGCCGCGTCGCTCGATCTGTGCCAGTTGCAGATCCTTGACCGGCGATCTGGCCTGACATCCGGCCGCGCGGAAGGCGGAAAAATCGTGCTGCCCGATCAGATGCGCCGCCGCCTGATTCATCGCGTCGGCATCGAGCGGACGGTGGTACCAGCCGATCAGACCGTGATTGAGGCCGGGACGCACCGGGTGATTCAGCAGTACATAGCGGTAGCCCCGCCGCATAGCGGCAAAGCGTGCATGAAAATCCTCACTCACCTCGTACGCCCACAACACCGCCACGCCGGCGGGAAGATGACTATTGACGCCACGCACCCAGGCCGTGAGGGGACGTTCCGCCACGGTATCGAAATGCACGACCTGGAACGCCGCATGCACGCCAGTATCGGTACGTCCGGCTGCAGTCACGGCCGTTTTAGCGCCGGCAATCGCTGATACTGCCGCTCCCAGTGCGTCCTGTACGCCACATCCCGGCTTCTGCGACTGCCAGCCGCAGAAGCCGGCGCCGCAATACTCCAGACCCAATGCAATTTTCATAATCAATACGGCCTCAACCTACCCAGCCTCATACCAGCGCGACCACCACCCCAATCAAGCCGGCAAGTATGACCGCACTGTCGCAGCCTTGCCAGCGCTCGGTGTACAACGTGTAGGTCTCAGGCCCGCTGTCATCCGGCAGTGGCGCGCGTAGCGCATCCAGCCACTTGGCCGGTTTCGGCGCATGTTCGACATAGTCCAGCGTCAGCCCCAGGCGCACCGCAAAGGCGCGGCGGTCGAAGCCCAGCCAAACCAGTGGCCGGGCCAGGCTGTACAAGCCATAAATCAGACGTGGGCGCGTGGTGGTGGCCAGCAGCACCCCCAACCCGGCAATCATCAAGGCCAGCCTCGTTACACGCAGTGCACCCAGCTGCAGGCCTTCCAGAGTCGGGCTGGCCCACTCCAGCGGTGGCCAGAGCGGCGTTCC
>CAJDVN010000096.1_pt2 | contig 10641 bp, 11 predicted proteins | sample 7391301 | NCBI WGS metagenome assembly CAJDVN01 (sample SAMEA7055705, study PRJEB34461) | soil metagenome | biome: terrestrial ecosystem; feature: Peninsula; material: soil | place: Antarctica | collected 2016 | reverse complement strand
CACGCCTGGCCGAATTGAATGCGCAGCTTGAAACACGCGGACACTCGCTGATCCCGCCCGAACGGATGGCCCAGGTACTGAAGGATGTAGTGGGTGGCCAGCCCGGCGTGCGGATCGTCGGGTTCAAGACGCTCGCTCCGCGTCCCGTATTACAGCCCGATGCACCCGAAGGGAGTCCGCCGGGATTCTATCGGCATGGTTTCGAAATCACGGTGAGTGGCTCCTATTCCGATCTGGTCGCCTATCTCGAGCGCCTGGAGGCGTTGCCGTGGCGTCTCAACTGGACCGAGGCGACGCTCGATGCGGCGGGCCGCCCCGATCTGAAGCTGACCCTGATCGTCCACACCCTGAGCCTGGAGGAAGCATGGCTACGCGTATGATGCTGTGTGCCGTGATCGTGCTGCTGGCGATCCCTGTCGCCTGGGCGGACCTGCCGGACCCCACGGCGCCGCCTGTAGCGTCTGCTGCCCAGGGAAGCGCCAGCCCGGGCATGTCACTCACGGCCATCAAACGGCGCGGCACGCAGCGGTTTGCCATCATCGGCGGTCAGGAAGTGGCGGTAGGCGGGCGTTACCAGGATGCCCGCGTGGTACGTATCACCGAAAGCGAAGTGGTGCTGCACCGAGGCGCGGACGTCACGGTGCTCAAACTCTATCCGCACGTCGAAAAACGACTGCGCAACAAATAAGAAACGGGAGAGGTTGCGGATGATGAAACGCTACACGATGGTTATTGCCGGTCCGCTGATTCTGCTAGGGTGCGCCGGCCCCCTGACGCCGCGTGATACGCAGCAGGCGATCCATCAGGAAATTGCCCGGGCTGCCCAGGCACAGCCGGCGCCGCGCGCAATGACCGAGGAACAGGCGCGGGCTGCGTTGCTGCCCCCGCTCAAGCTCGAACTGCCCAAGGCGGCAGCCGAACCGGCCGAACCGCGTTTCGATCTGGTCGTCAACGGCGCGCCCGCGCAGGACGTGTTCATGGCGATCGTTTCCGGCACGCGCTACAGCATGCTGGTGCATCCGGAAGTGGCGGGCACGATTTCGGCCAACCTGAAGAACGTCACCGTGCCCGAGGCGATGTCCTCCATTCGTGAACTGTATGGTTACGACTACACGCTGGACGGAAATCGCATCATAGTGCGGCCGTTGACGCCGCAGACCCGCATCTTCAAGGTCAATTACCTGGCCGGCACGCGCGTCGGTTCATCGGATATACGCGTAATTTCCGGCTCCGTCACTTCGGCGGGTACCGGCGGTGCGAGCGGTGGCAGCGGTTCACAACAAACCTCGCTGGAAACCAGCAAGATCAACACGGCGCTCAATTCGGATTTCTGGGGCGAACTGAAAGCGGCGCTGGAAACGATCGTCGGCGACTCCGGCAAGGTAATTCTGAGTCCACAGTCGGGGATCGTGGTGGTCAGGACTACGCCGCGCACGATGCGGGACGTCGAGCATTTTCTCAAGGCCACCGCCTCGGCGGTCGAACGCCAGGTCATGCTGGAAGCGAAAATCCTCGAGGTGCAGTTGAACGATGGCTATCAAACCGGTATCAACTGGGCGGTGCTGCATAACGGTGAGCACAAGTATTCATCGGGCGCCAACACCGGCAATTTCGATCTGTTGACCGGCGCCGCCGGCGGCTCGCTGGCGGATGTGCTTGGCGGCGGGCTGCCCGCTGCGTCGGGCACGTCGTCCGGCATCTTCGGTCTCGCGTTCCAGACCAAGAGCTTCGCCGCGCTGATCAATTTCCTCGAAACGCAGGGGACGGTGCACGTGTTGTCCAGTCCGCGCATCGCGGCGCTGAACAACCAGCAGGCTGTACTCAAGGTCGGCACCGACGATTTCTTCGTGACCGACGTGTCGACTACCAGCAATACCGGTGGCGCCGGCACCACGACCACGCCCAGCGTGACGCTGCAGCCGTTCTTTTCGGGGATCGCGCTCGACGTCACGCCGCAGATCGACGACAAGGGCCGCGTCACGCTGCACATCCGTCCCTCGGTCAGCGTGGTGACGGAGAAGATCAAGAACATCGATGCGGGTGAGGCCGGGAAACTGACCCTGCCGCTCGCGTCCAGCTCGGTCTCGGAAACGGACAGCGTCGTGCAGGTGGAGGACGGCCGCATCGTCGCGATCGGCGGCATGATGAGGCAGTCCTTCGACGGCGGCTCCAACCGCGTGCCCGGTCTGGGTCGGGTGCCGTTACTGGGGTACTTCTTCGGCAATACCAACCAGAGCTCGAGGAAGAGCGAACTGGTGATCCTCATCAAGCCAACCGTCATCGACAGCCAGGCAGACTGGCAGGCAGATGCGGAAGCGACCCAGGCCCGCCTCGACAAGCTCGAGCGACAAACGGCGACACCGTGACCGCGATGGCTTTCCCCGATTCCACAGATTCGCCGGGCACAGCCGGCGAGCCTGCCGGTGGGGGAAAGCGAATTCGATCGACCGGCGGCCGCCGTTCCCTCTCGTATCTTGCGCATTTCGGACTCACCGAAACGCCGTTCGGACTGACTCCGGATACCGATTTCTTTTTCGCCTCGCCGCCGCACCGGGAAGCACTCGACACGCTGCTGTACGCTCTATCTCCCCAATCCCGCGCTCGATCCGGCCGGCATCCTGTTTGCCGTGGCCGAAGAACTGGGTATCAAGCTGACGGGAAAGGAAACGGGTTACCGCGTACACAAGGCGATCCAGTCCAAGCTGATCGCGCTGGCCAGGCGTGGCACCCGTGTGGTGCTGATCCTCGATGAAGCCCAGGCGATCTCGATGGAGAGTCTGGAAACAGTACGGCTGCTGTCCAACCTGGAAACCGAAAAACGGAAATTGCTGACCATCGTGCTGTTTGGCCAGCCGGAACTGGATGTGCGGCTCGAGGCCATTCCTCAACTCAAGACCCGGATCAGTTTTCACGACCGCCTGCGCCCTCTGCAGCGCGAGGAACTTGTTGCCTATCTTGCCCATCGCATGGCACGAGCCGGTTTCGATCTCACCGACTCGCCGTTCAGCCCGCGTGCCGTCGGGCTTTTGTACGAGGCTAGCGCCGGCGTCCCGCGCGTTGCCAATGTCATCGCCCACAAGGCACTCATGCTGACGTATGGAAAAGGCCTGCATCGCGTCGGCTGGCGCGAGATGCGAGACGCCGCACGCGACACCCTTGCGGCCGGAACGGTCAATCGCACTGCACGCTGGAGCCTTTTCGCGCTGGCGGCGCTAGGGGCGAGCGCAGCCGCCGCAGGCTGGCTGGTTCTGGTGGCATAGCCCCTGCCTGTTCCCGATTGAGCGTATGAGCATCATCAACCAGACATTGCGTGCGCTTGACGCACGCCAGCCCGAGCGGGTGGCCCCCCGGGCGCCGCTGGAACCGCCCGCTATCGGGACGCGGCGAAACGCAAGACTGTGGGGCGTCGCTGCCGCACTGTTGCCGATTGCGGGACTGGCCATCTGGTTCATCTCCCGGCCGGCCGCCGAAAGCATGCCGCAGCCGCGCGAGGTTGCCACGCAGCATGCCGTGCTACCGCCTGCCGAGAAACCTGCAACCCCCGCGCCTCCGGCGGTAACCGCCGCGGTGTCAGCTGCACAGCCTCCCGCCAAGGTAGAGACGCCGTCCATCGTGGTTGAAAAGCAGCCGGGATCGACGGATTCGAATGCGGGAGAACAACGGCAAGCGACGGCCAGTCCGTCCAAATTGCCTGTCCAGCGCGAGACGACGGATTTGCCGGGTCAGGCGGTGGCGCAGCAACCGGCCATCCGCAAGGAGATCAGCCAGCCTACTGTCCGGGAAGAGGCCGATGAGCGCTATCGCAAGGCATTGGTGCTCATCCGGGCAGGCCAGTCGGATCAGGCCCGGGCGCTGCTTGAGGCAGCTCTTGCCTTGTCGCCAGGGCATGTCACTGCGCGCGAGGCACTGGCGGCGTTGCTCAGCGATGCCGGCCGCAACCAGGAGGCCGAACAAGTCTTGGGCGTTGGCCGCGCGACCAACCCGGAGCATGCGTGGTTTGCGCTCAGCCTGGCCCGCCTGCAGGCGGCGCGGGGAGACATGGGGAGCGCGGTCGCGAGCTTGAAGGGTGGGTTGGAAGGTCGTGGCGTCGGCGCCGATTACCATGCGACGCTGGCAGCTTTGCTGGTGCGGCTCAAGCAATATCCCGAAGCGGTGCAGCAATATGAGCAGGCGCTGAAGAAGCAGTCGGGCCAGGGGACCTGGTGGATGGGTCTGGGCCTGGCTTTGGACGCCCAAGGGAAAAACGATGAGGCGCGTTCCGCTTACCGCCGCGCGCTCGCGGCTGGAAATTTGCCGGACCCACTCGCGGAATTTACCCGCACGAAACTCGCCGACTAATCCACGGCTATTACGGATACCATGAAATTACAAGGGTTTCACGTGCATGCCCGCACGTGGCAAACGAGTCATGTGGTAATTACACAACGCAAACTTTCTGCAATAGAAGAAAATTGCTAGATTGTGGTTTTCTTTTGCCGATTTGTTAAAATTCCGCGCGTCGGCTGGATCTCAAGTCCCGGACCGATCTCTGGTGTGGGTTTTTATATTCGTAATATAAGGGAAATCAAATGAAATATTCCATTCTCCTGGCCGCTCTGCTGGCTGTTTCCATGACCGCTTGTGGTCAAAAAGAAGAAGCCGCTACGCCTGCTGCTGAAATGGCTGGCGACGCAGCAGTGACTGCTGGCGAAGCTGCAATCGATGCAAGCAAAGCCGCTGAAGAAGCTGCTGCCCCCGCAGCTGACGCTGCAACTGCTGCTGGCGAAGCTGCAACCGCTGCTGGCGAAGCCGCTGACGCCGCAGCTGACGCTGCTGCACCTGCGCCCGCCGAAGTTCCTGCCAATTAATTTCTGGCTCTGGAACGAAAACCGGCCTTTAGGCCGGTTTTTTTATGCCTGCAAAAAACGAGCGAGTCGCGCCAGTGCTTCGGCCAGTCGCGGCAGCGGCTGGGTGTAGGCAAAGCGGATGTGACGGGCCGCATGATGCGAGCCGAAATCGATCCCGGGCGTGGCGGCGATGCCTGCGTCGTCGAGCAAACGGTTGGCGAATGCGTGGCTGTCGGCGGTAAACCGGCTGCAATCGGCATACAGGTAAAACGCGCCCTGTGGGACGACCGGAATGACGAATCCGCGCTCGCGCAAGGCGGGCAGCAGGAAATCGCGACGGCTGCGCAACTCGGCTTTGCGGGCTTCGAGCATGTCCAGTGTCGTGGTCGTAAATGCCGCCAGCGCCGCGCCGTTCCAGCCCCGGCATGGCCCAGGCCGGGGCGGCCAGCCAGCCAAGCCGCCAGCCGGTCATCAGAAAGAATTTCGAGAAGCTGTTGACGACGAAGACATCATCCCAGTGCGCGGCGCTGTGCTCGATGCCGTCGTAGGTCAGTGCCAGATAGATCTCGTCGACGATCAGGGCAACTCCACGATCCGCGCACCAGGTATGGATGCGTTCCAGTTCGTTTGCCGCGATGGCGGTACCAGTGGGATTGGAGGGGCTGGCGATCAACACGGCACGGGTGGATGCGCTGGCGTGACGCTCGATCAGATCGAGCGTGAGCTGGAAGCCGCTGCCGGCATCGACCGGTACGTTCACCGCGCGCGCTTCGCAAAAGCGCGCAAAGTGGCGGTTGCAGGGATAGCCGGGATCGGCCATCAGTATCTCGTCGCCGGGGCCGGTCAGCAGCCCCAGCGCCAGCAGGAGCGCGCCGGATGCCCCGGGTGTGACGACGATGCGCGCAGGCTCGACTGCGGTCTGCCAGCGCGTCGCATAAAACCCGGCGATGGCTTCGCGCAATTCGGGCAGGCCCAGAGCACCTGTGTAATGCGTATGGCCGGCACGCAGCGCGGCGATGCCGGCCTCGACAATGGGAGGCGGTGTGGCGAAGTCGGGTTCGCCAACTTCGAGATGGATGATGTCGCGCCCGGCCGCTTCCAGGGCCTGCGCCCGCGCCAGGATATCCATGACGTGGAACGGCGCGATGTCGTCGATGCGCGCGGCCGTTTGCAATGGTTTCGGATTCATGCCGCCTCTCCCGGAGACAGCAGCGGCTGCTGGCGATAGAACTGCTGCAACTGCTGGTAGACCGCAGGATATTTCGTATTGAGCAGCGCGGGTGTTTCGAAAAACACCTCGGTGAGCACGGCAAAGAACTCGGCGGGATTGGTGGTGGCGTACGGATCGATGGCCGTGTCCTTGCCAGCGTCGACGCGGTGGCACAGGTCTGCGTAGGCCGCGCTGAAATCGCGTGCCCAGGCGGCGGCATCCATGCCGCGATGTAGCGGTGGAAACCCGTTGGCGTCGCCGTTCAGCATGTCGAGCTTGTGGGCGAATTCGTGCAGCACGACGTTGACGCCATCTGCCAGCCCACTATTTTCCACGTCGGCAATCGACAACACCAGCGGCCCGCCGTGCCAGGATTCGCCCGCCAGGATGTCGCGCGAGCGATGCACCACACCGGCTGTGTCCATTTCCTCGTGGGGACGCAGGAACGCGTCGGGATAGAGAATGATCTCGCTCCAGCCACGGTAGCTGTCCTCGCCAAGGTTGAGCGTCAGCAAACAGGCCTGCATGGCGATGACAAGCTGGATGGCCTCGTCGACTTCGGCGCCGCCTGCCGCGGAGAAGGCTTTGTCATGAATGAACAGGCTGGCGGCTTCGTGCAGACGTGCACGTTCCGATGTATCCAGCCGCTGCAGGATCGGCAGACGCGCGAGGGCGGCCTCGAAATCCGCACGCGGAATGCCATGTCGTTCGAGGATGCGGGTGCGGCGCCAACGGCGAAACCAGTTCATGTCTCGCGTTTCATTCGTCGGCTTCGAGCAGACGCGTGGTAGTGCTGTCGGGATGGTCGAGCTCGACGCGTTCGATCTGCTGGAAACGGCGACTGATCTTGTCGCTGGAAACGCGCACCTCGCTGACATCTTTGTTGGCAAGCTCGATATGGGTCGCGAGTTTTTTCATGCGCTCGTCGAAACGGGCGAAATCCTTTGCGAGTTTGGATAACTCGTCCTTGATTACATGCGCCATGCGGCGCGTCTCCGAATCGCGGATCACGGCGCGCGCGGTATTGAGTACCGCCATCAGCGTGGTCGGCGAAGTGAGCCAGACCCGTTTCTTCTGTGCATGCTCAACCAGGTCGGGATGGTGGGCGTGGATCTCGGAAAATACCGCTTCGGCCGGCAGAAACATCACGGCGCCGTCGGAGGTTTCACCTTCGACGATGTATTTGGTGGCGATGTCATCGACGTGCTTTTTGACATCCGTCTTGAACTGGCGCCGCGCGACGTCGCGTTCGCCGGCAGCCAGGCTGTCGTCGAACATGCGGCGGTAGTTTTCCAGCGGGAACTTGGAATCGACACAGACGCTGCCAGTCGGCTCGGGCAGGATCAGTACGCAGTCGACCCGAGCGCCGCTTTTCAGCGTGTGCTGGAACGCGTAGGCGTCGGGCGGCAGACTGTTCCTCACCAGCGCTTCCAGCTGGACTTCGCCGAACGCGCCGCGCGAGCGCTTGTCGCCCAGTATTTCCTGTAGTGAGACGACGTTGGACGCCAGTCCTTCGATCTTCTTCTGGGCCTCGTCGATCACCGCCAGTCGTGTCATCACCGAGGTGAAGGTGTCGTTGGTTTTCTTGAAGCCTTCGTCGAGCCGCTCGGCCACCTTGCCGGAGATTTCGTTGAGCCGCCCGTCGACCGTCTGCGACAATTGCTGCACACGCTCGTTGAAGTGCGAGGTCATGCCTTTGAGCGTGTCCTGCAGCAGGCTTTGCTCGGCGCGTCCCTGTTCGATCAGTTTTTCCAGCATCGTGCTCTGGAACTGGGCGAACTGGCCGGTGACGGTTTCGCGCGTTTCGGCCAGCCGTTCGGTTTGGGCAACCTGCAAGCTCGCCAACTGCGTCTGCATACGGTCGGATTGCTGCGCCAGCCCCGCGTGCAGGTCGGTCAGCACCGCGCGGTGGCGGGCCTCCATGTCCTGCGCCAGCAGCGCGGGCAAGCCAAGCTGTTCCCGTCGCAGCGTGCCCAAACGCAGCAGCAGGAACGTGATCATGAGAACGAGGATGGCAAGACCGACGAGGAGGCCGATTTCGACAGGTTGCATGGACGGATTTTACCCGTGGTATGCATAAAAAACCCGGCTCGCGCCGGGTTGGGATTTATGCAGCAGCGCGGCTTGCGCGCTTGCGATCGTGCTCCTGCAGGTGGCGCTTGCGGATGCGGATCGACTTCGGCGTGATTTCCACCAGTTCGTCGTCGTCGATGAATTCCACCGCTGATTCCAGCGTCAGTTTGATCGGCGTGGTCAGGCGAACCGCTTCGTCGGTGCCGGACGAACGGACGTTGGTGAGCTGCTTGCCCTTGATCGGGTTGACCACCAGGTCGTTGTCACGGCTGTGAATGCCGATGATCATGCCTTCGTACAGCTTGTCGCCGGGCGAGACGAACATGCGGCCGCGGTCTTCCAGTTTCCACAGCGCATAGGCGACGGCTTCGCCGTTATCCTGGCTGACCAGCACGCCGTTGTGACGGCCGGGCAGGTCGGCTTTCACCGGGCCGTAGTCGTCGAATACGTGGCTCAGCAGGCCGACGCCGCGTGTCATGGTCATGAAATCGGACTGAAAGCCGATCAGGCCGCGTGCCGGAATGTGGTATTCCAGGCGGGTGCGGCCCTTGCCATCGGATTCCATGTTGGTCAATTCGCCACGACGGCGGCCGATTTCTTCCATCACGGCACCCTGATGCTCATCTTCCAGGTCGATGGTGAGGTTCTCGTACGGCTCGCATTTCTCGCCGTTGATTTCCTTGTACACCACACGCGGCTTGCCAACGGCCAGCTCAAAACCTTCGCGGCGCATATTTTCCAGCAGGATGGTGAGGTGCAATTCGCCGCGACCAGAGACGCGGAAGATGTCGGCGTCGCCGGTCTCATCGACGCGCAACGCGACGTTGACCAGCAGTTCCTTCGCCAGGCGGTCGCGGATCTGGCGGCTGGTGACGAACTTGCCTTCGGTACCGGCCAACGGCGATGCGTTCACCATGAAATCCATGTTCAGTGTCGGTTCGTCCACCGGCAGCACCGGCAGGCCGACCGGGTTTTCGCGGTCGCAGATGGTGACGCCGATGCCAATATCGTCCAGCCCGGAAATGATGATGATGTCGCCGGCTTCGGCTTCGTCCACCGGCACGCGATCCAGACCGCGGAAACCGAGCACCTGGTTGACGCGACCGGTTGCGATCTGTTCTTGATGGTTCATCACCGCCACCGCCATGCCGGGCTTGATGCGGCCGTTGAGCACGCGGCCAACACCGAGACGACCGGTGTAGGTCGAATAATCGAGTGCGGCGATTTGCAGTTGCAGCGGCGCGTCGGCCGAACCGGGCGGGGTGGGAACGTGGGTAAGCACGGTGTCGAACAGCGGCACCATGTCGGCTGCGGTTCCGCCATGCGACGGCGCATCCTTCAGGTTCATGCAGGCCCAGCCGTTGAGGCCGGAAGCGTAGATGATCGGAAAATCGAGCTGTTCGTCGGTTGCACCGAGCTTGTCAAACAGATCGAAGGTCTGGTCGACTACCCAGTCCGGACGGGCGCCGGGGCGATCGACCTTGTTGATCACGACGATGGGCTTGAGTCCCAGTGCCAGCGCCTTCTTGGTGACGAAGCGCGTCTGCGGCATCGGGCCTTCGACGGCGTCGACCAGCAGAACCACGCCATTGACCATGCCGAGCACGCGCTCGACCTCGCCGCCGAAGTCGGCGTGACCGGGGGTGTCAACGATGTTGATGTGGTAGTCGCCGTACATGATGGCGGTGTTCTTCGCCAGGATGGTGATGCCGCGCTCTTTTTCGATATCGCCGGAATCCATTACCCGGTCGTCAACCGCCTGGTTGTCGCGGAAGGTGCCGGACTGCTTGAGGAGCTGGTCGACCAGCGTGGTCTTGCCGTGGTCGACGTGCGCGATGATGGCGATATTACGGAGCTTGCGGGACATGATGGCGACTATGACTCGGGAAAGCCCAGTATTATAACATGGATTATCAACTGTCTATTGGGCGAGCCGATGCGCGGCCAACCGGGCGTCGATTCCCTTGATGACACGCTGGTAGCGTGCGCTGCCGATGGGGCCAAAGCGGCGATCGAATTCGGACTGCGGCATGAACTCGGGCAGGTCGCGGAAGTCGGGCATCAGGTCGTCGTCGCTACGGGCGGTGGCCAGCAACTGTCGCTCCCGTTCGGCGGCATCGCCAGTCGCGCGCGCACCCAGTTTTACGCCGGCGCGATCGCTGGCCAGGTCGGTGAAGCTGAAACCCGAACCCCGCTTTGCGTCTTCTTCTTCCTTCATCAAGCCGATGGCGTTGGCCAGGCGACTGCCGCCGTTGGCTGATAGTGCAGCGGAAATCACGAAATGCTCGGCAAAGTCGCGTCGTCCATGCAGCGACAGCAGCGCGCGTGGCGCCCGGCGGAACGAATTGCTGTCGCCTTCCAGCAGTCTGGGCAGGCTGATCCCGCCCAGATAGGCGGCCAGCGCGGTGAGCGCGGCGCGGTTTTCCTCGCTTGCGTCGTTGCCGGCCTGCGGGTCATCGGCAAACAGCGGGCCCATGATGCTCACCAGCGGTACCGTGCTGCCGTGCGGATAAGGCTTCAGCAGGGCATCCA
>CAJDVN010000018.1_pt1 | contig 10694 bp, 7 predicted proteins | sample 7391301 | NCBI WGS metagenome assembly CAJDVN01 (sample SAMEA7055705, study PRJEB34461) | soil metagenome | biome: terrestrial ecosystem; feature: Peninsula; material: soil | place: Antarctica | collected 2016 | reverse complement strand
GGCATCGGAGTATCGATCAATCTGTCCGCCCAGAGCATCTCCCATCCGGAGGTCGTCTCGCAACTGCTCGAACTGTCGCGCCACAATGCCCGCCATCCGCTGATACTGGAGATCACGGAAACCTCGCTCATCACGCAGATGACCGAAGTGCGCACCTATCTCGACCTGTTGCGCACGGTGAATTACCGCATTGCCATGGACGACTTCGGCACGGGCTATTCTCCGTTACGCTATCTGGTTGATCTGCCGGTGGATATTGTCAAGTTCGACATCTCGCTGATAAACAAACTGGGGCAAGACAACCGCGCCAGCCGCGTGGTGGCCGACTTCGCCCGCATGATGAGCGACGCGGGTTATTCGCTGGTGGCCGAAGGAGTAGAGACCGATGCCATTCTGCGCAAAGTCGAAAGCCTGGGCATTGCGCACATACAGGGTTACTTGCTGAGCCGGCCCATTCCGTTGGCGGATATCGCCGCCAGCCTCTCCATTCAGAACGCCGGCGTCAACTGCATCGCCTGATCCTGGGCCTCAGTGTTTGCCCGATCGCCAGATGGAAAAAATGATCCACAGACTGTTGAAGAACGCGATCAGGAATCCAATCAGCCCAAAAAAAGGCAGACCGAACAGCTGAGGCCCCCCCTTTACCGTCATGATGATGCTGGAGCCGACGACCAGGGAGCCCGTCAGGATGCCCATCGTCAAGCGGTTGCTGGCACGGTTTAGCTGATGGCCAAACTGGTCCAGCCGTTTCAGGTCGAGATCGATCTTGATCCGGCCTCGCCGCATATCTCGCAGCAGATGCCGCAGATCGCGTGGCAAGTCGGCCAGTACCTCGAGTGTCTCGCGCACGCTCTTGCGCCCACGCGCAAGCAGGGCCTGCGGCGTGTAGCGTTGCTGGATGATGCGTTCCACGAAGGGCGTCACATGGTCGATCATGTGGAACTCGGGATCGAGTTGCTGACCCAGGCCTTCCAGCGTAATCAGCGTCTTGAACAACAGGGTCAGATCCGGCGGCAGGGCCAGATCGTTATCGCGCATGATTGCCGTAATGTCGTTCAGCAGGTCGCCGATTTTTACGTCCTTGAGTTGCAGATCGTCGTAGTTTTGCAGTAGTTCGGCCACGTCATAGGCCAGACGGTCTTCATCGCGCACCGACCCGCCGCTCCAGTCGAGCAGGACCTGAAGCAGGGCCTGCTCATCCTTGCGCGTCAAGGCGTGCAACATGTCGACAATCTGGTTGCGACGGAAGTTGGTCAGCATCCCCACCATGCCGAAGTCGATCATGCCGATGCGGTTATCAGGCAGGAACAGGACGTTGCCGGGATGTGGGTCGGCATGGAAATGGCCATGCTCCAGCACCATGCGCAGCACGGTATCAGCACCGCGTGCCGCAAGCAGTTGGGGATCAAGCCCCTGTGCGCGCAGCTTGTCAGGGGCGACGCCCGTCGTCCCGATGATTTCTTCCTGCACATTGACGTAGTCGTTGGTGAATTCCCAGTACACCCGGGGAATCTTCACTAGCGGATCGTCGGCGAAACGGTGCGCGAACTGGTCGATGTTGCGCGCTTCCTTCGCCAGATCGAGTTCGCGACTCAGCGAACGGCGGAACTGCGACACGATTTGCACCGGATCGTAGCGGCGCGAATCCGGCACTTCGCTTTCCAGCAACCGAGCGGCATGCTCCATGATGCGCAGATCAGCCTGGACCACCTCTTCGATTCCGGGTCGACGCATTTTGACGACGACCCGCGTGCCATCCTTGAGCGTGGCACGGTATACCTGTGCGATCGATGCTGCGGCCAGCGGCACCGGGTCGAAACTGGCAAAGACTACGTCCGGTTCACCCTTGATGGCCGCCACCAGTTCGTGATGCAACTGCGCGTAGGGTACCGCCGGCACCTGGCTGTGCAGCTTCTCGAATTCGGCGATCCAGTCCGGTGGAAACACATCGACCCGCGTTGCCAGTACCTGCCCCAGCTTGACGAAGGTCGGCCCAAGCTCTTCCAGCGCACGGCGTACGCGCACCGGGGCGTCGAGCTGGCTGATCCCGCTGGTGCTTTGCCAGTGCAAAACCCGGCCGGCACGCTCCAGCACCCCGTTGATGCCCAGGACGCGCACCAGATCGCCCCAGCCATAGCGAATCATCACCGAGGCAATTTCATGCAATCGCGGCAGGTCGCGCACGACCGAAATGGTTTCCCAGAGCATCGTTATTTTTTGAAATCAATCATGCCGAGAGTTTACCCGCAAGGGGCACGCCGGATTCGTAAGCTACTCGAGCCGAAATGACTCCGCGGCAATCACAGGCAGTCCGACGGACGACCGTCGTTGAATGGGTATCAAGAACGCAAACGTTCGCTCTGTCGCTTGAGCGAGTCAGACAAGGCATCCAGGATGCCGCTCGCCACCTGGGACAGGCGTTCGGTCGCGGTGCTGGCGGATTCGCTCAATCCGGCCCGACCTGATTTGGCGCCTGCCTTCACGCCACTTGCCAGTTGCCGGAGCGCTTCGCGCGCCTCTTCGCCGGTGCGGGTGCCGGTGATTTTCAGGTGATCGCTCAGATAGCCGAGTTCTTCCTTCAGCTTGCCGCCTGATTGACTGGCAGTCTGCTTCAGTGCCTCGACGATCTGCGTCTCCAGGTCGCGGAGTTGCTCGAGACTGGCTTTCAATTCGTTATCCTTGAATTCCTTTCCTTGTGTAGCCGCTTCGCGCAAGGTGTAGGACGCCGCCTGCGCTGCGCCAGCAACCGCTTCGTCCAGACCGGCCATCGCCTGTTTGAGCCCATCCTTCATTTCACCGCCGCGCGAAGCCAGGCCGCTACCCACCCCGGAGGAGATGGCAACGACCAGTTCGCGCATGTTGCTCAACGCCATGCGTCTCTCATGCAACACCCGTGCGGTCAGGTCGCGCACCCGTTCGTACAGGTCGGGCGCGGATGCCGCCGCCGCGGCCTCGTCGTGCAATTGCACAAGCTGCATATTTTCGGGGATACTCACTTCGCCTGTGGCAGGCGTATTTGCTTCATTCATGGTGCAGTCCTCGGAGTCAAGATTCGCCACATTTGGCCGTAGTTTCCCTTCAACTATAGAGCAGATCGTTAACCGATGAAGTTCGTCCCACTGTCAGCCCTGTTGGTTGCTCTGCTTACGCCGCCTGCGCATGCCGCACCGGCCGACGACCTATCCATCTATGCGGTCAGTCTGGTGGGCAGCCCCTACCGCCTGGGCGGCACGTCACCCGATACCGGACTCGATTGCAGTGGCTTCGTCAACCACGTCTTCCGTCAGATCGCCGGGACGCGGCTCCCCCGCGAGAGCCGGGCGATCAGCGAATCCACGCAACCGCTTGATCGGGCCGATCTCCAGCCCGGTGATCTGGTTTTCTTCAACACTCTCGACCGCGCGTTCTCCCACGTCGGCATCTACCTGGGCGATGACCGTTTCGTGCATGCTGCGAGTAGTCGCACCGGTTCGGTCGTGGTATCCAGGCTCAGCGATCGGTACTGGCGCGAGCGGTTCGACGGCGCCCGTCGCGTTGCCCTGACTACGGATCCCTCCGTTACGGTTGCCGCGTTCGAGTAGGGCCCGCCCAAGCGTGAACCCCGCCAGGCGATACTGATGGCTACGCTTCCTGGAAAAGGTCTCCCTACGACCGCAGGTTGATATTTTCGTATTGATAACGGTTCTCATTTCTAGTAACATTGCGGGCATTCTTGAATTCCGCAGGAAAGCTCGCCCCATGACATTCCGCAGACTCATCGCCGCGCTGCTCCTGACCGTTACTGCCCTACCCGCAGTAGCCAAGGAAGTCGTGGTGTATTCGGCCCGCAACGAACAGCTCATCAAACCTCTGTTCGACGCCTACACCCGCGACACCGGCATACCGATTAAATTCATCACCGACAAGGAAGGCCCGCTGATGGCGCGGCTGAAAGCCGAAGGCAGGAATACCCGGGCCGACATGCTGCTAACGGTCGACGCCGGCAACTTATGGCAGGCTTCGAAAGAGGGCCTGTTGCGCCCGATCGCGTCGAAGACGCTGGAGGCCAATGTACCCGCCCACTTGCGCGATCCCGGCAACGAATGGTTCGGCCTGTCGGTGCGTGCGCGCACCCTGGTCTACAACACCGGCAAGGTCAAGCCTGCCGACCTGTCGACCTACGAAGCTCTGGCCGACCCGAAATGGAAAGGCCGCCTTTGCCTGCGCACTTCGAAGAAGGTCTACAACCAGAGCCTGGTCGCCATGATGATCACCGAATACGGCGAAGCGAAAACCGAGAACATGGTACGCGGCTGGGTCGCCAATCTCGCCACCTCGCCTTTCCCCGATGACACCAAGGCAATGGAAGCCGTGGCGGCCGGACAATGCGACGTCACGTTGGTCAACACCTATTATTACGGCCGCCTGATGGCGAAGCAGCCGAACCTGCCACTGGCGATTTTCTGGCCTAACCAGCAACTGAAAAACAAGGCCGCCGGCGTGCACGTCAACATCTCTGGAGCGGGCGTCACGCGCTACGCGCACAATCCGGTCGGTGCGCAGAAGCTGATCGAATGGCTGTCGTCCGACAAGGCGCAGAATCTGTTTGCAGACGTCAATCTGGAATACCCGGTCAACCCGAACGTGGCGCCCGACAAGACCGTGGCTGCCTGGGGCAGCTTCAGGCAGAACCTTATCAACGTGAAGGAGGCTGGCAGCCTGCAGACCCAGGCCGTCAGATTGATGGATCGCGCCGGCTACAAATAAGAAATGGCTCATCTTGTCTGACACCCATGTGCCTCTCTCAAAAACGCCCGTAGCGGGCGTTTTTGTTTGGCCGCATCTCAGCGGCTGGATGCTGTTCACCCTCGCGATCGCCACCTTGGTGCTGGTGCCAGTCGTGGTCACCTTCTCATCGTTTGCGCAGGTCGACGGCGACATCCTCGCCCACCTGACCGAATTCGTCCTGCCCGAACTGGTGGGCAATACGGTGTGGCTGCTGCTCGGCGTGGGAATCGGCGTCAGCGTGCTGGGCGTGTCACTGGCCTGGCTCATGGCAATGTGCGACTTTCCTGGCCGCCGTCTGTTCGACTGGGCACTACTGCTACCGCTGGCCCTGCCCGCCTATGTCACGGCGTTCGTTGCGATCGGCCTGCTGGATTTCACCGGTCCGCTGCTGACCTGGCTGCGCGAAGGCTGGGGCATCACCGGCCTGCCTGAGATCCGCTCGCGCGGTGGCGTCATCCTGGTGATGTCGCTGGCGCTCTATCCCTACGTCTATCTGATCGCGAAGAACGCCTTTGCCACGCAGGGCAGGGTCGCTCTGGAAGCGGCACAGTCGCTCGGGCTCTCGCGCACCCAGGGCTTCTTCCGGGTGGCACTGCCGATGGCGCGGCCGTGGATCGCCGCCGGCCTGATGCTGGCGCTGATGGAAACTCTGGCCGACTTTGGCACCATGGCGATCTTCAACTACGACACCTTTACCACCGCCATCTACAAGGCGTGGTACAGCCTGTTCTCGCTGTCGGCAGCGGCGCAGCTGGCCTCCATCCTGATCCTGTTCGTGCTGGTCGCGGTGATATTCGAGCAGCATTCGCGCAGCCGGATGCGCTATGGCGCCGTGGGCCGCAGCACGACGCAGCGCCGCATCAAGCTGTCGCCCACACTGGCCGGGCTGGCATTCGTGTATGCCGGGACGGTGCTGGCTATCGCCTTCCTCATTCCCGTCATACAGCTTGCCCTGTGGGCACGCACCGTTCTCGCCGAGGATCTCGATTCGCGCTACTGGGACTTCGCCTGGCACTCAGTGCTGCTGGCCGGCATCGGCGCGCTGATGGTAGTGAGCGTCGCGCTGCTACTCGCCTACGCCGGGCGCCAGCGCCCCAGTGCCGCGATGGCCTGGACGCAACGCTTCGCCACGCTCGGCTACGCCTTTCCTGGCGCCGTCCTCGCGGTGGGGCTGTTCATTCCGGTGGCGGCGCTGGACAACTGGCTGATCGATCGCAGCAGCGTCTGGTTCGGATTCGGCGGCACCGAGATCCTCAAAGGCACGCTGCTGGTCATGCTGCTAGCCTATCTGGTGCGCTTCCTCGCGGTTGGCTTCGGCCCCATCGACAGCGGACTGCAGCGCATCACCCGCAACATCGACGAAGCTGCACGCAACCTCGGCAGCTCGACCACCGCACTGCTCGGCCGGGTGCATCTGCCCATTCTGCGCACCAGCCTGCTGACTGCGGCGACGCTCGCCTTCGTCGACATCATGAAAGAGATGCCGATCACCCTGATGACCCGCCCGTTTGGCTGGGACACGCTGGCGGTGCGGGTGTTCGAGATGACTTCGGAAGGCGAATGGGAACGCGCAGCGTTGCCTTCACTCGCCATCGTCGTTGCCGGTATCATCCCCCTCATTCTCCTGACCTGGCGTGGAACGCACTCGCTTGACTGACCTCTCATGGCTGAACTGATCCTCGACTCGGTCTCGCAGTCGTACGCCGCGCGACAGATCATCACCGATCTCTCCTTCGCCTTGCCCAAAGGAACGATCGGCTGTTTGCTCGGCCCTTCGGGCTGCGGCAAGACCACCGCATTGCGCTGCATCTCCGGCTTCGAGTCGATCCAGGCGGGCGAAATCCGCATCGGCGGCAAGACCGTCAGCCGCCCCGGCTGGATGCTGCCCGCGGAAAAACGACACGTGGGCCTGGTGTTCCAGGACTATGCCCTGTTCCCGCATCTGAGCGTGGCGGACAACGTCGGCTTCGGTCTGCGCGGCCAAGCCTCCGCTGCGCGGCTGGCGCGCATCGACGAGCTACTGACGCTGGTTGGCCTGGCCGACTACGCCAGCCAGTTTCCACACCAGCTTTCTGGTGGCCAACAGCAGCGCGTGGCCCTTGCCCGCGCACTCGCCCCGCGTCCACGCCTGATTCTGATGGACGAGCCTTTCTCCAATCTCGACATCGAACTGCGCGAACGCCTGTCGCTCGAAGTGCGCGACATCCTCAAACGCGAAGCGACCACCGCACTCATTGTCACGCACGACCAGAACGAGGCCTTCGCGCTGGCCGACTGGGTCGGTGTCATGCATGAGGGCCGTATCCAGCAGTGGGATACGCCCTACAACCTGTATCACAAACCCGCCAATCGCTTCGTCGCTGATTTCGTCGGTCAGGGTGTGCTACTCCCCGGCGAGGTCGTCAACGACCATCAGGTCGAAATCGAACTCGGTGTACTGGAGGGCCACATCCCGGTTGAATGCGCGTGTCGCTGCCCGGTTGACGTGCTGCTGCGACCCGACGACATCGTCCACGATGACGACAGCCCGCTGCTGGCGGAAGTCGAGCACAAGGCCTTCCGCGGCGCCACATTCCTCTACACGCTGAAGCTGCCCAGTGGCCAACACGCGCTATCGCTGGTGCCTTCGCACCACAATCACGCCATCGGCGAGAAGATCGGCATCAAGCTGGCGGCCGATCATGTCGTGGCATTCCGCCACGAATAATTCCATGCTGCCTACCCCGCTCCGCGGTTTGCTGTTCAATGTCGGGTTGGGCTTCACCGCCGCGCTGCTGCTGATGCTGGCCGTGATCGGTCTGGGCGTCACCCAGATGGCCTATCTCAACGCCGAGTTGTCGAAGGTCGTATCCGTCAACAACGTCAAGACGCGCCTGGCTTCGCACATGCGCGACACGCTGCGCGACCGCGCGATCGTGATGCACAACATCGTGGTCTCCATCGATCCCTGGGAGAAAGATGCACTGTTCATGCAGTTCCAGGATTATGGCGAGCGCTATTCCAAGGACCGGAACCAGTTGGTGACGATGCTCAGCACGCCGGAGGAAAAGAAGCTGATGACCGAACTCGATGCCAGCACGCAGGCCAGCCAGCCGGTCATGTTCAGTGTGGTTGAGGCGGCGCTCGACGAGAACAATTACGGTGCGCTGACCTTGCTGCAGAACGAGGGCATTCCCTTGCAGAACCGTCTGGTCGAGGCACTCGACAACATGACCGGCCTGCAACGCAAGGAAAACGAAGTCGCGCTGGGGAAAACCTTCTCGGCCTATCAGGCCACGCGCAACCTGATGCTGGTGCTGGGTATCTTCGCAACTTTGCTGGCTTCGCTGGTGGCCATGCTGGTGGGCCGCCGCATGCTGAAGCAGACACGCCAACTGGAAGGGGAAAGGCAGAAATACCAGACCCTGTTCGAAACCAACTCGGACGCCGTTGTCATCCTCGACGAAAAGGGCTTTACCGATTGCAACCCGGCCACGTTGACGCTGTTCGGCATGGATTCGGTCGCTACCTTCCTCAAGACGCCCATTTTGCAGCTCGGCGTGTCAACGCAGCCGAACGGCATGAGCGCCCACGACTATGCCAGGCAGGCAATCATGCAGGCGCGCAAAACCGGGCATGCCGTGATGGAATGGCTGGGCCGGCGCCAGGACGATTCGGTCTTCTCGGCAGAAATCGCACTCCATGCGATGGAACTGGAAGGCAAGCCGGTGATCCAGGCGATCATGCGCGACGTCTCCGAACGCCGGGCCGCCGAGGCCGCCAAGGAGGCGGTCCGTGAAGCCGCCTTGCAGATGGCGCACGCCAAGGCGCAGTTCGTCGCCAACGTCAGTCACGAAATCCGCACCCCGATGCACGGCATCCTGGGAATGAGCGGGCTCTTGCTGAAGACCCAGCTCGACGGTCGCCAGCGCGAATATGTCTCCACCCTGAAAAGCTCGACCGAAAGTCTGCTCACCATCATCAACGACATCCTTGATTTTTCCAAAATCGAGGCCGGCAAGCTCTCCATCGAACAGGTCGCCTTTTCGCCGGTTACGCTGGTGCAAGACGTGACGGCCCTGTTCCAGGCGCGCGCGCTGGAAAAAAACCTGCAGCTCACTCTGTCGCTACCTGAGGATGTGCCGGCCGCGCTGCAAGGCGATCCCACACGCATCCGCCAGATCCTGCTGAACCTGGTCGATAACGCCATCAAATTCACCCACCAAGGCGAGGTTGAACTGCAGGTGCGCTGCATGACGAGCACGGATGGCATTGACTGCCAGTTCAGCGTGCGCGACAGCGGAATCGGAATGAATCAAGAGACCCAGGCACGCCTGTTCCAGGCCTTTTCGCAGGCGGATGCGTCGACCACGCGACGCTATGGCGGTACCGGACTGGGGCTCGCGGTCAGCAGCCAGCTGGCCGGCCTCATGGGAGGGCAGCTCACAGTCGAGAGTGAACCGGGCAAGGGAAGCTGCTTCACGCTGCATCTCGCACTCCCCGCGACCACCCTGCCGCTGGCCGAGCTTCCGGCAGCGTCCGTCATTCAGTTACAGGGCCGCGTTCTGATGGTTGAAGACCACCCCGTCAATCAGAAGGTCCTGTCGCATCAGTTGCGCGAAATGGGCCTGCAGTTCACCGTCGCCGCCAGCGGCACCCAGGCGCTGGATCTGCTGTCGTCCGACGTATTCGATCTGGTGCTGATGGACTGGCAAATGCCGGAGATGGACGGTCTGGAAGCGACCCAGCGGATACGCCGGCTGGAGACCGACGCACGCCACATCCCGATCATCGCATTGACCGCCAATGCCAATGCCGGCTTCCGCGAGGCCTGTCTCGCAGCCGGCGCGAACGATTACCTCAGCAAGCCCTACACCGAAGCCGCGCTGTCCACGCTGCTGATGCAATGGTTGCCGAAACCCGCACCGGTTGTGGCCGCTGCTTCGCTACTCGACCTGCCCGCCCTGCATGCCCGTTACCCTGACAATCCGCAACTGGTGCACGATCTGGAAACGCTTTTCGTTTCCACCACTGAAGCCAGCCTGGCCGCGCTGAAGCAGGGGATCGAGCAAGGTCAGACCGAGCGCTGCCGCAAGGAAGCGCATGCCCTCAAGGGTGCCGCCGCCAGCGTGATGGCCGTTGCCATACAGGAGGGCGCCGCGCGTATCGAAGCTTGCGTACAAAGGGGCGATTTTGCCACCGCCGCGACTGAGCTAACAGCACTGGATGCGCGCTTTCGTACCCATATGGTCACCGTGCATTGACGCGCGCCCTCCGGCGCGTAGGATTAAAAAAACCGAGCTGTCCTGGAGACACGTCATGATGCGCATGCTTCTTCTTATACTCGCCTGGCTTTACAGCCTGCCGGTAATCGCTGCCGACCCCGCCCAGCCCGTAGCGCCTGCCCCTGCGCCCGAGCAAAGCTGGATCGACGTCACGCCAACACCCTATGGGCCGATACTGATGCAGCAGGCGGCACCGCCGCCCTATCGCGATTATCAGATGAATCGCATCCTGACACCCGAGGAAAAGGCGCGCTGGCGCGAGATGGCGATGCCCATGATGGCGCATCTGATGCAGATGGACGCGCATGAGGCGATGAACCACTTTGCCGTCAAGTACAAGGCCAAGCCGGGTGTGTCGTTCGATCAGGTGGTCGAATCGATGATGCTGCGTGCCAACGAGCTGAATCTCAAGTACGTCGGCAAGAACCAGCTCTGGAAGGAATTCCGGGCGGTGCTGAACGACGACAAGGCTCCGCGTGTCGAAGTATTCAGCTTTTGTGACATTGCCGTGGGACGAGATCTGCTCAAGATCATTCCGGAAATTGTCGTCTTTCTGCCCTGCCGCATCGCAGTAATGGAAGATGGCGACAAGAACATCTGGGTTCTGACGCTGGACTGGGACGTGACCTGGCTCGACCAAGCGGGCAAGCACGCGGGTATCAC
>CAJDVN010000023.1_pt1 | contig 10993 bp, 15 predicted proteins | sample 7391301 | NCBI WGS metagenome assembly CAJDVN01 (sample SAMEA7055705, study PRJEB34461) | soil metagenome | biome: terrestrial ecosystem; feature: Peninsula; material: soil | place: Antarctica | collected 2016 | reverse complement strand
AGATGCTGCTCAGCCTTGTCTTTGGCCAGGCCGTAGTGCTCCTGCAGTTTGCCGAGCAGGTAGTCCTTGTTGCCTTCGGCTTTCATGAGATCGTCGTCGGTGAGCTTGCCCCACTTTTGCTTGATCTTACCGGAGAGCTGCTTCCAGTTGCCTTTGACGGTGTCTTCATTCATTTTGTGTTCCTCTTTGCGTTGAGGGTCATCTAGACCCATTACCTGCTTGCTACAGTGTGGCGGACCTGTCCACGTTCGACATGCCATCCGGCTCCTCAGCGTTTCCTCAGATCCTGTTGCTGCTTTTGTTGTTGCTGGCGTTGTTGTTCTTGCTTGAACGGCTGTTCTTTCTGCCGTTGCTGGTCCTGCCACCGTTGCCGGTCCTGCTGGCGTTGCTGGTCCTGCAGATCTTTCTGCCGTTGCGGACGCTGCTGATCTTGCTGCCGTTGCTGATCCTGCTGGTGCTGCAGATCTTTCTGCCGTTGCTGGCGCTGCTGATCTTGCTGGCGCTGCTGATCTTGCTGGCGCTGCTGATCTTGCTGCCGTTGCTGGTCCTGCCGCCGTTGCTGTTGCTCCTGGCGTTGCTGATCTTGCTGCACCCGCGGCCGAAAATATTTCTGCGCTTCAGAGTCACGTGGCTGGTAGCGGTAATTCTGGGCCCGGATCGCACGCTGTTGCTCTACTCCATGAGGATAGCGATCGCCGGAATAATTCCGCTGGTAGAACGGCAGCGGCGCGGGAGCCGGAGCCGAGCGACGGTCCCATTGGTCCCACCCTCTTCGGCGCTGTTCCCAGTCGTGACCCCAGTGATCCCCCCAACGTGGCGGCGCGTCGGCACGCCAGCCACGGAAATACGGCGGAGGCTGGCGGTAGTAGCGCACCGGAACGCGCAGCACATATGCCGGAACATCGTAATAGCCCACCCTGTCCCACGGCCCGTTGTACCAGTCACTCGCATACCAGTTGTCCGCTTGGAACACCCAGTACAGGCCGTCGTAAAAGAAGAAATTGAAATTCACCCGGGGATCGTAGTAGACGGGATAGTCCGGTATCCGGACAAGATCCGGGTATCTCGAATAATTGACACCGATGTTGACACTGGAATATCCGCTCCCGACCGCGACGTGGCTGGATGATTGTTGGGGAGGTGCGGTATAGCAACCCTGGATAAGGGTCATCGATATCGCAATGATCAGGTAGCGTTTTTTCATTTCCTGCCTTTTATGCTCTTCAATTTAATCCCTGGTCGTCACCCAACAATCGGGCATGGCTCGTTGCGTGTTCGCGACGGTATTGCCACGCCCGGGCGTTGCTGAGATTGATGTGGATGATCTTTTTGGCATCGACTGTTTTACTTGCGGACAAGCAGCAACGCCGCGCCCGCCACGATAGCCGCCACCCCGGCCCAGATCGGTACATTGACCGTTTCCTTGTTCTTGACGGTCAGTTCGATCGGTCCCAGTTTGACCTGGTCCGAGTCCTTCGTGTAGGTAAACCCGCCGTAGATCAACCCCAGGCTGCCCGCCACGATTAGTGCGATTGCCAAAATCTTGATTCCGTTCATTTTTAATCCTCCTGAGCAGAGCGCCGGCACACAGCCAGAGAACGCCTGAAATAATAAAGACGGCCACTACGCGGTCGTCATGTGTAATTACCGATTGCCCTTCCCGTTTCCTTGGCTCCGGTTTCCCGGGCCCCTGCCCTGCGGACCATTCTGCTCGCGCTGCCTTTGATAATATTGCTGCGTCACCGGCTCACGCGGCTGATAGCTGTAGCGTTCGGATCGAATCGTTCGTTGCCGTTCCGGCCTATGCGGATAACGGTCTCCCGAATATTTCCGCTGGTAGGCAGGCAAGGGAGCAGGACGCGGCGAGGAACGGTGATTCCATTGGTTCCAGCCGCTGCGGCGCTGTTCCCAGCCATGGCCCCAATGCTCGCCCCAGCGTGGTGGCGCATCAGCGCGCCAGCCGTGGAAGTACGGTGGAGGCCGGCGGTAGTAGCGGACCGGCACACGCAGCACATATAGCGGCACTTCGTAGCGATCCACCCTGTCCCACGGGCCGTTGTACCAGCTGCTCGCATACCAGTCGTCGCCCTGGAATACCCAGTACAGACCATCGTAAAAGAAGTAATTCAAATCCACTCGAGGGTCGTAGTAGACGGGATAGCCCGGCACCGGGACGAGCCGCGGATACGCCGGCAGGTTGATCCCGATGCGAGCACCGGGCACGCTGATGCCGACTCCCACATTGACCTCGGCGCGAGCCACGGTCAGCGGGACAAGCAGCATCGATAAAACAATAAGCAGGTAGCGCATTTTCATGTCCCCCACTTGAGAGGCGTCGCAAACCAAACCATTCAGGTCGATTGCTAGCTGCGACGGCAGGGCAATGGAATCATTCGGTGCAGCTTAGAGACGCCGTCCCTGGATGACGCGAAGCAGTACCACGATGATTGCGATGACGAGCAGGACGTGGATCAGTCCGCCCATGGTGTAGGACGTCACCATGCCCAGTAGCCACAGGACGACCAGGACGATAATGATGGTTTCAAGCATGTTGTGCTCCCCGTGTTGATGTAACACCGAATCGCCCGGATTCGGACCATTCGATCAGGCTGCGAAGTCGGGCAGCCCCGGCCAGTGCGATACCTGGTCGGAGCTGCCAGCAGGGCAGCAGGCTCGATGCCTTTATTTCAAACGCATGTCATTCTTGACGCTGTTGACACCGTTCACGCTGCGCGCAAGTTCGACTGCCTTGTTGATATCGGCCTGGGAACTGACGAAGCCGCTCAGCTGGACATCACCCTTGAAGGTTTTAACCTTGATCTCCAGCGACTTCAGTGTGGGCTCATTGAAAATGGCCGCTTTCACTTTGGTGGTCAGGACGGCGTCGTCGACATACTCGCCGGTGCCTTTCTGTGTGTCCGTTGATGCGCACCCGACGACGGAAACCGCCAGAAATGCGGAAAGGACGGCTGCGATAATATTGGATTTCTTCATGATCATGCTCCTTGATTAAAGATGGACCTGCGATATCTCCTGATTGAAAAATTCGATCAGGAGGCCCTGCTTGCAACACGTTGCAATCCTGCAAGCCGGCACGTGACATACGCCCCGGCTTTTTCATCCATCAGCTTCTGAACAACCTGCGTCCCACTCGCCACCCGACCCACGCAAGTCGCGTGAATTTGCCAGCGCGTCCCGGCCGCAAGGCCACGATCAGCAGCGCGGCACCCAACAACCAGGCGGGATGGCGCCGGAGGGTGCGAACCGCGTTCATGCCCCGGTCCGCCAGCGCCAGCGGTGCGTGCCAGGGTGCAGCATTTTGCGCCAGCGCAACGCGCTGGGCGGCAGCCTGCGCCACCAGATGCGTACGACGTTCGGCCAACTCGGTTAATTTGCCGCTCATGATCGGTCCATCAGGTGCTGCCGATCTTTGGATAATTCGGCGAGACTCGCGGCGAACAGCTTCGGTTTGGTTCTGAACTTGTGCCGCGCAAACGCGAATGCCGCCACGCCCCCCACCAGGAATGTCCCGGTCAGTCCGGCCAGCGCCACAAGCCGGTGGGTATCCCAGAATACGACTGCGACGAGGATCGCCAACAACACCACGCCAACACCGAGGCAAAACAAGGCAACGAACAGCGTCAACAGAACCGACACCAGCCGTTCACGTTCTTCCTGTAGGTCCGTCGACAACAGGTCGAGCCGGATGTGCACGATGGCGACCAGAGTCGCTGCGAACCCTTTCAGGGAATCGAACAATCCCGATCCCCCTCCCGGTATTTCAGTACTCATGGGCGGTTGACTAGCGGCGGCCCATGATGAAACCGACTAGCAGCGCGAGCCCAGCGGAAGCGCCGATCGCTTTCCACGGATTCTCGTGAACGTAGACGTCTGTCGCCTTGGCGGCGGCCCTGGCCCGAACCAGCAGCGCGGCTTCGGCATCGGCCACCTGGGCCTTCGCTTTGGCAAGCGACGCTTCGGCCTTGGCGCGCACCGCGGCCAGCGCCTCGCCACCCTGATTGGCGGTGGCCTTGATCAGGGCCTCCGCATCCGTCATCACCGTTTTGAAGTCAGCAATCAGCCGTTCCTTGGTCGCGTCGGGGAAGTCCAGTTCGTCAGGTAGATTTTTAGTGCTCATTGTTGATTCTCCATATAGATGTAAAACGATAGACACGGCAGCGGGCTGCAGGGCGGGCCGAGGATCACACTGCTTGAAGCCTTTCGACAAGCCGCATCAAAACCACACTCTGTTTATAGGATAAAGACCCAAATGCCGTCTGTACGCTGTCGAACATAGTTGACCAAAGCCGGCTCGGTGCGTTGGCGTACAGACGCTCAGTGTTCTTTTCCCTAGCCTCAGTGACATGTCTTGCTTTCGCTGCGTTTTCCCAACACCACTCGTCAATCTCGCCCGAGATGGCTCATGACGGACATCCGATGCTGATGCAGGTCGACGACCAGCTGCCGATCGCCAACAAGCTGCTGGCTGCGCTTCCACGTCCGGAATACCAACGTCTGCTGATGAGCCTGGAGCCGGTCACACTGGTATTCGGCGAGGTGCTGTATGAACCCGGCGAGGTGATCAAGCATGTCTATTTTCCCAATGACTCACTCGTATCCCTGCTCACATTGGTTGACCCGCCCTTCGCCCTCGAGGCGGGAATGGTCGGCCGCGAAGGGATGGTGGGCGTTTCAGTCGCACTCGGTGTCACACGGAGCCCCGTCCGTGCACTGGTTCAAGGCGCGGGCACGGCAATGCGGATGAAAGCTGCGCCGTTTCGCAAGGAACTCCAGCATAGTCCGGCCCTGCAGCGACAGACGGACCTCTATGCTCATGAATTGATGGTCCAGGTCGCGCAAACCGCCGCGTGCAATCGCTTTCACGTCGTCGAGGCGCGCCTCGCGCGCTGGCTTCTGATGACACGTGACCGGGTGGGTTCGGACCATTTTCACCTGACCCATGAATTTATCGGACACATGCTGGGCGTACGTCGAGTTGGCGTCACCAATGCGGCCCATGCACTAAAGCAACGCAGCCTGATCCGCTACAGCCGTGGGAACATCGATATCGTCGATGGCCCTGGTCTGGAAGCCGCGGCGTGCTCGTGCTACAAGCGGAGCGATGAGCTGAACATCCGGGATTGAGGCGAACACCACGATCGGCCCCTCGGTTGGTGGGCACGGCGCAGCAGGCCGGGAAATGGAGGCTCACGGGGCTGCGCGTTGTCCCTGACGCGCGCGGGAAACCGTTTGGCGTCGGGTGTGTTTTCCTGCCCCCTTCCGAGCAGTTACAGCGAAAACGATGAAACGCCGGTGAATTCAGGCTCATTTCGCACCTGATTGCCGATTCGGAGTGGTACGCTATGGATTGGCAATCCAATACACACCGTCCATGCAATCCTGTAATCCGAACCGAAACGCGGACGTTCGCTGATGCCTACGCCGCCGAGCCCAACGCAAAACCATCTTCTCGCGGCCCTGCCCACTACCGAGTTCGATCGCCTGTCTCCCCATCTGGAACTGGTTGAAATGCCGCTCGGCGAAGTGCTGTATGAGTCCGGGGCCAAATTGCATCACGTCTATTTCCCCACGACCTCCATCGTGTCGCTGCTCTATGTACTGGAAGATGGGGCTTCGGCCGAAATCGCGGTGATTGGCAATGAAGGAATGCTCGGAATTGCCCTTTTAATGGGAGGCGAAACCATGCTCAATCGTGCCATTGTGCAGAGCGGTGGGACCGGCTACCGGATGAAAGCGCGGTTGATGAGAGATGAATTGAGTCGTGCAGGGGGGCGCCGCGGCGTTGCATTGCAGCAGTCATTGCTGCGTTACACCCAGGCGCTAATGACACAAACGGCGCAGACCGCTGTCTGTAATCGCCATCATTCGATCGAGCAGCAACTCTGCCGCTTTCTGTTGCTGAGCCTTGATCGCCTCTCATCAAACTCGTTGATCATGACGCAGGAACTGATCGCCAACATGCTGGGCGTGCGCCGCGAAGGCGTGACCGAGGCCGCCGGACATTTGCAACGCGACGGTCTGATCCGATACAGCCGCGGCCATATCGAGGTGCTTGACCGGCCAGGGCTGGAAAACGTGGTCTGTGAATGCTACGCGGTGGTCAAAAACGAATACGATCGACTGCTTGACGAACCTCTCCACGCCCTTGACCAATGCGGAATCTAGCCTGAACCATGCTGGCCAGTGCCATATGGCGAAAACGAAAAACAGCCTGGATAGCGACCGCCTAATGGCCGGACTGCACCGGAATCTCGGTCAACGTATGCAGACGCTGGTACAGCGCGGTCTGCGCCTTGTCGCCATCACGCCTCTTCTGCTTGCCGGCTGTGGCACCTTGCCGAAAATCAATCCCGACCTGGCGCTGCCTTCGGCCCACGCCATCCGGATGGAGGGGGCGCACGGGGCTTTATCCAACCAGCAGAGCAAGGCCATCCTGGCCCGGCTCAAGCTCGGGACCGAAAACACGCAGATTTTTGACCGTCATCTGGCACTGGAGCAGGAAATTGGCGGCAGTCCACTGGTGGTGGGCAACAAGGTGGAGCTGTTGCTGGATGGGCCAGCCACGTATGCCTCCATGTTCGTGGCAATCAACGCAGCCCGCGACCATATCAATCTGGAAACCTACATCCTGGAAGCGGATGAGATCGGCCAGAGCCTCGTCGATGCGCTGCTGGTCAAGCAGGCCACGGGCGTACAGATCAACCTGATCTATGACAGCGTGGGTTCGCTTTTCACGCCCAAGGAATTCTTCCAGCCGCTGGAGGACGCCGGGGCTCATGTACTGGAATACAACCCGATCAACCCACTCAATACCCGCAAGGGCTGGGCGCTCAACGAACGCGATCATCGCAAGCTGTTGGTGGTGGATGGCCGGATCGCCTACGTCGGTGGGATCAATATCAGCAGCGTGTATTCAGCCGGCTCGTTCGCCAAACCTTTTTCACACCGCAAAAAGCCCCGGGATGAGCAGAATGGCCCGACCTGGCGCGATACCCAGCTGCGTATCGAAGGCCCGGTGGTGGCAGAATTCCAGAAGCTCTTCATGGCGACCTGGGACAAGCAGAAAGGCGTTGCACTGAGCGGCAGCGGTTATTTCCCACCACTCGGCAACAAGGGCCCGGAAGTCGTGCGCGCCATCGGCAGTTCACCCGACGACGCCTACAGCCTGATGTATGTGACCTTGATATCGGCCATCAACAGTGCGGAAAGCCAGATCTACCTGACCAATGCCTATTTCCTGCCCGACCCACAGCTGTTGGCCGCGCTCAAGGGTGCCGTAACGCGCGGCGTGGATGTGAGGCTGCTGCTGCCCGGTAAATCGGATTCCGATCTGGTGCTGAACGCCACACGTTCGTTTTATCAGGAAATGCTGAGTGACGGCATCAAGATCTATGAACACCAGGATGCACTGCTTCATTCGAAGACCGCGATGATAGACGGCGTGTGGTCCACGGTCGGCTCCACCAATCTGGACTGGCGCAGCCGCCTGAACAACCAGGAGATCGACGCCGTGATTCTGGGACAGGATTTTGGCAGCCGCATGCAGACCATGTTCGATCAGGACCTGCAGGCCTCCAGGCAAATCACCCTGAAAGACTGGGAAAACCGTTCTCTGCTGATGCGTATGAAGGAAGCGGGTGCACGTTTATGGGCGCGCTTCCTGTGAGCATCGCTCGCAACAGGTGGCGGGGGTTAGCCGCCCTGCTGCTGGCCTGCCTGGGCCACGCCCAACCTGTGCTGGCGGCGAGCGAAGCGGCGAACTTGCGCGATACGCAGCAGCGCCTGACACCACAACTCAACCACAATCCGTTTCAGCGTCAGTTGTACCTGGTTTCAACAGAGTCGGCATCCACGCTCAAGGGCGATATTTATGCTGTCGTGGATTATCCCTTCGCTACCGTAAACGGCGCACTCAATGACCCGAAACGCGGGCCGGCCAACTGGTGCGATGTGCTGATGCTGCACCTGAACACCAAGTCTTGCGGCACCTCGACAGTCAGCCAGGGCAGCCTGCTGAGCGTGAATATCGGCAGGAAAGTCGAACAGGCGCTGTCCGAGACCTACCGCGTGCAATTCAATTACCGCACTGCCGCCGCCAGCTCTGACTATTTCCGGGTGGAACTCAGCGCCGACAGCGGTCCGCTACGCACGAAGGATTATCGGATCGTTCTGGAAGCCGTCGCCATTCAAGGCAATCGCACTTTTCTGCACCTGACCTACGGATACAGCTACGGCATGGCCGGGCGCATGGCCATGCAAACCTATCTGGCCACTGTGGGCAGCAACAAGATCGGCTTTACGCCGACCGGTGGCCCGGCCGCCTCTCCAACCGGTTACATCGGCGGGGTGCGCGGTGCGCTGGAACGCAATGCCATGCGCTACTACCTCGCGATCGACACCTACCTTGGCGCGCTGTCCAGCGCGCCGGACGCGCGTCAGGAGCTGCGAATGACCAACTGGTTCAACGCGACCGAGCGCTATGCGCGACAACTGCATGAAGTCGAGCGGCCGGAATACATGCAGATGAAGCGCAAGGAATATCAGGCCAGCAAGGCGATCAACCCTGGGCGGCTTTAGGGAAATGTGGTGAACACTGGGCGTTCTGCTTCGAACGCCTGACCCGTTGCCGGTACGGACATGCCGTGCTGCGCCGTATGAAATATCGAAAGGAACCATCGTGCATGTATTGCCTGTTTCTTCCGGGCGCCCGCAATCGCGAGGGGAAGAGATCGCAAACAGCATCAGCCACGGCTTGGCGCTGGTCGCCGCGCTCGTCGGAACGCCGTATCTCCTCATAGATGCAGGTCGCCGCGCAGACGCTTATTTCGTCATAGGTGCGAGCGTCTTCGCGGCAACCATGATTCTTCTTTACCTGTCCTCCGCCCTTTACCATGCCTTACCTATCGGCAAGGCCAAGCGCGTTTTTCGGCTCATCGAGCATTCCGCCATTTTTCTGTTGATTGCGGGCACCTACACACCCTTCACGCTTGGGGTGCTGCGCGGCGCATGGGGCTGGACGCTCCTGGGGCTGGTCTGGGGTCTTGCCGCGATAGGAGTAGTGCTGAAGGTCTCCAACAAGGGCCAACATCCCATTCTCTCCACCAGTCTGTATTTGCTGATGGGATGGCTGATCGTTATCGCCGCCAAACCCCTGGTTGCCGGCGTGCCGGCGATGGGTCTGCTCTGGCTGGTTGCGGGTGGCCTGGCCTACACGCTGGGCGTGGTTTTCTTCGCCCTTGATTCGCGACTGAAGTATGGCCACCTGATCTGGCATCTGTTAGTCATGACGGGCACCGCATGCCATTATTTCGCCGTGCTCGGCTATGCGGCCTGACACGTCAGTCGCTGCTTGCACACCTGATCAGATGGGCTTGTTCAAGGAAACCCCGGCGGCGGAAGACGTGCTGGAGACCGCCCGGACGCTCGTCGAAAAAATGGTGGAAGCGATCGAAAGGCTCAAGACCGATAAGGGCGAGACGAATCAGCCGTAAAAGACCCCGAATGAGCCTTGCCCGAACGACGACCGATTTGTCAGTTTGCCGGCGGCCTTGCCGGGTATGGTCGGCTCTCTCTAGCCGAACGTCAGGCCCATCGCCTCCCGTACATCGCGCATGGTGTCGCGCGCCAGTTCCTGCGCATTTTCGCAGCCGTCGGCGAGAATGTTGCGTACCTGGTCGGGATTGTCTTCGTAATACTGCGCACGCTCACGAATCGGCGCGAGTTCGGCCAGTACGGCGTCGATCACCGGCTGCTTGCATTCGAGGCAGCCAATCCCGGCACTGGTGCAGCCCTCGGTGACCCACTGCCGGGTGGTATCGTCGGAATACACCAGATGAAATTGCCACACCGGGCAATTGAGCGGATTGCCGGGGTCGGTGCGACGCACTCGTGCAGGGTCGGTCGGCATGGTACGGATTTTCTTGGTGACCATCTCGGGGTCTTCACGCAGAGCAATGGTGTTGCCGTAGGACTTGGACATTTTCTGGCCGTCGAGCCCGGGCATTTTCGAAGCTTCGGTGAGAAGCGCATTGGGCTCGACGAGGATCATCTTGCCGGACCCCTCGAGATAGCCGAACAGGCGTTCGCGATCATTCAGCGACAGATTCTGTGCATCGTTCAACAACGCCTTGGCCGATTCCAGCGCCTCGTCGTCGCCCTTTTCCTGATAGGCGGTGCGGCATTCCTCGTAGAGTCGCGCCTTCTTCGATCCGAGCTTCTTGACCGCGGCGCGCGACTTGTCCTCGAAACCCGGCTCGCGCCCGTACATATGGTTGAAGCGACGCGTCAGTTCGCGGGTGAATTCGATATGCGGAACCTGGTCTTCGCCGACTGGCACCCGGTTGGCACGATAGATCAGAATGTCGGCGCTCATCAGCAGCGGATAGCCGAGAAAACCGTAGGTCGAGAGATCCTTGTTGGCGAGCTTTTCCTGCTGGTCCTTGTAGGTGGGCACGCGTTCCAGCCAGCCGAGCGGCGTCATCATCGACAACAGCAGATGTAACTCGGCGTGTTCGATCACGCGCGACTGCACGAACAATGTCGCCTGCGCCGGATCGACGCCCGCCGCGAGCCAGTCCGCGAGCCAGTCCACCACCATCTCGCGTGCGTTCTCCTCGATCCCTTGTGGGCTGTCGTAGTGCGTGGTCAACGCGTGCCAGTCGGCGACGAAGAACAGACACTGATATTCATTCTGCAGGCGCAGCCAGTTTTTCAGAACGCCGTGGTAGTGGCCAAGATGCAGGCGCCCGGTGGGGCGCATGCCGGAGAGAACACGATCAGAATACATGGTAGGTGAGTAGTATGCGGTAAGGGGTGAAAGGTAAAGGGTAAGCGGCGGGTGTCAGGACAGCACGAGCTGAATCAGGCCGATCAACTGGGTGGATTCGAGGCCGGTGACCAACGCGGTCAGGCCGATCAAAACGCTGATGAGTGGCCACAGGATGTAGCCGAGTATGCCGGTGAACAACAGGCC
>CAJDVN010000016.1_pt1 | contig 11000 bp, 11 predicted proteins | sample 7391301 | NCBI WGS metagenome assembly CAJDVN01 (sample SAMEA7055705, study PRJEB34461) | soil metagenome | biome: terrestrial ecosystem; feature: Peninsula; material: soil | place: Antarctica | collected 2016 | reverse complement strand
TTCGGTAGCGATCGACAGCGTGCCGGCATCGGCTTCCCCGTGCATGACCAGCAGGCTGGCATCGAGCAGGCGTGCCAGTGGGTCGGTGATCTTGGCGAGTGTTTCAGGCCGCTTGCCGGTTGGTGCACGCAACATGTCCTGATGCTGGCGCGGCAACAGCGACGGGTCGAGGTCTTTCCAGCGCAGGGTGATGAACCGGTAGTAGGCCTGGTCCGCCGCATTCGGGGCGATACGTGCGAGATCGGCGTAGCCGGCACAGGTATCGTCGATCAGCATGGCACGGCGGATAGCGCAATGCACCAGCCACAGGTGAGCAGTCTCGTTAACCCGCCCTGCGCCGCCGGTGGCGGTAATCGCCTGCTGGAAGTAGCGCTCGGCCAGGGTATTTTCGCCGCGCAACGCATGCTTTTGGTAGCGTGCGATCAGGTCGGCCGCATTGACTTTCCAGTCCGGCGGCGGCGGCCCGCCGCTGCCGCAGCCGACGAGCGTGAGCAGACTGGCGAGGACGAATAATTTTCTCATGGTAATTTCACCTCGGGCTCATGTGCGAACGGCCATTTCTTGTTGATCTCGTTGATCAGATCGTTGGCCTTGCGCACGGCATCGTCGATCTCGGTACGCAATTGGGTGATATTTTGCGTGCCGTCGTTGAGGTTGGCAGAAATCTCCACCGCATTGGCCATCACGGCATCGGCCTTCTTCAGGCTGGACTGTGCGTCGCTCAGCATCAGGCGGACCTGCGCCAGCGATTTTCGCGTGTCCTCGGCTACGCCGCCAGGCGCATACAACCATTGATCGGTCTTCGCGGCCAGGGCGTCTAGCTTGGTCATGAGGGCGCGCATCTTGTCAAGCGAATCGGTGACGGCACGCGCCTTGTCCGTGCTGCCGAGCACGCTTTCGAGTATGCCGTATTCGCCGGTCATGCGCCCGGTCACGGTCTTCACGTTGGCCAGTGTGGCATTGATCTCGCCATCCTTGCGGGTGAGATACTCGACGTTGGTGAGAATTGCCTGAACCCGTTCGACCAGCGCTGGGAGTTCCTTGCTGATGTCGGACGTGAGCAGCAGCATGGTGGCGTTGTCAGGAAGTGCCGGAGCGCTGAGGTCGGGCGAATCGACCCGGATTTTGGCGCCGCCGACGATGGGTTTGTCGAGTAGGAAACTGCTGTTTTCCTTCAGCCATTTTGCATTGCGGCTGAGGAACTCGGTATGGATGATGATGCCGCCGTTTTCATTCAGGCCGAGCGTGGTGACACGGCCGATCTCGATGCCGGAGAACACCACCGGGACGCCGGGCGCCACGCCATCGGCACTGGCTGCGGCCAGTTGCAGATGGAAAGTCTTGTCGAAGAAACCGCGTGCATGCAGCAGGTAGACAACAAAAACCCCTGCCAGCAGCAATGATGCAGCGGCAAACAGCCCGACCTTGAAATGCAGTTTGTTCATACTTGATAAAGTGCCTGGTTCCAGCTGAAGTCGAAAATTTCCCAGGTGCCGGCCATCTCCGCCTGTGCCGCCAGTTGCCGGATGAAGGCCGGATAGGGCACATCGTAAAGCATGGCACCGGGGCGGTCGATGACCAGCCGCGGGCGCTTGAGAATGAGTGCGCGCGCCAGTTTGGCGACAAAGCGCTGCGCGGGCGTCATGTCTGGATCGCGCAGCGGGGCAATGTCGGCATAACCCAGCTGGTCGAGCATTGCGTGCGCCAGTCGGCCCGATTCGGCAGCGCCGTAGTGGCGCTGGTAGAGCGGAATCAATGCAATGTTGTCGAGTGCCGACAGGTTGGCCCGCAGTGGCAGATCGAGTGCAACGCGCGCCACATCGTCCGAGAGGGCGGCGACCGCCGTCATCAGGCTGGTGCGGTCGTCGAACGGAGTCAGATGTACTTGAGCGCTAATGAGACCACCTCGATCGCCACGATGGCGAAGAACACTCGCATCATGCCGCGCAATACGGAGACCGGCACCATGAAAAGCTTTTTCGGCGTCTCCAGCCCGGCGGTGACCGGAATCAACGTGACCGCCAACCCGAACAACGCGCATTTGGCGATCAACCCCGCCACGATCGGGAAATTGAAGATTTTTGCGATGGTCGCCGTATACGGGTTGAAGCCAGCCACGTTCATGCCGTAGATCGCAAGGTAGCCCATCAGGAGGGCGAGCAGGCCGGCCAGGCCCGCCAGCGTGACGACCGACACGACCCCGCCGATCAGGCGCGGCAGGAACTCGAACTGCATCGGTGGAACCTTGCAATGCTCCAGCGCATCCAATTCGTTGTTGACCTGCATTAGCGCGACCTCGGTGTTGATGGCGCTACCTGAGCGCAGGGCGACGAACAGCGCCGTCAGGAAGGGCAGCAGTTCGAGCACCAGCACGCGAATGGTCATTTCGCTGGCGAATTCAGTGAGACCGAAGTCGCGTGCGGTGGACAGAATGATGGTGATGATGAGCCACGAGATCACCAGCACGTAGCCGAGGAATATATGCAGGATCTGCACCGCCGTGAAGTAGATCTGCTTTACGACGACGTCGAAAGTGGCGCGGTTCCAGGTGGAGGGCTCCAGCAGCAGCATCGTGGCCCTGGCCAGAAAGACGAACATGTCATACCCGACGGTGAACCAGCCGACGACCTTGGCGCCAAGCGATTCGATGGAGGCCGTGAGAAAATTCATCGCGGCATCTTAACGCCATTGCGGACGCTTGCACCATCGGGTGGCAGGCCCTACAGTTCCGCAGTCAGACGGAGAACACATACGATGAAGACATTATTGATTCCGGTGGGTGTCGCGCTGTGCGTGGTGGCCGCATCGGCACTCGCCGCGCCTGGCACGGTTCTGCGCAACGACAAGCTCTATAGCCAGCCGAGCGCGTCGTCCAAAGTGGCGGCAACTGTGTCCAAGGGCACCAGCGTCAACATCCTCGCCAAGCAGGGCGGCTGGCTGCGCGTGAGCTCGGGCAAGTCGACCGGCTGGATCCGGCTGCTGTCGGTGCGCGCCGGAGCCGGAGGCTTGGGCGGTGCCGGGCTGGGCGACGTGGTGGGTGCGGCCACCACCCGGTCCGACCCCAGCCGCGTGGTGGCTGTGGCCGGCCTGCGCGGCCTGAACGAAGAAGACTTGAAACAGGCGAAGTTCAATGGTGAAGAACTGGCGCGGATGAATGCGTGGCAGGCGACCCCTGCGCAGGCCCGCAGTTTCGCATCCCAGGCAGGACTGAGGACGACCAACGTAGCGGCGTTGCCGGTACCGCAGTCCGCGAAGACTTCATCGCCGTGGGAGGACAACTGATGAAATTCAAATTGATGGTTGTGGCCGTTACGCTGGTGTCGTTCAGCGGAGTGGCGTCGGGACTGGATTTTGGCAAACTGCTCAAAGAGCGTATCGACCAGGAGCTGAACAAGGGCGAGAAAACGCAACCGGCGCCGTCGTCGCCTGCACCCGATGCCTCGCAAAACGCCGTTGCGCCAGCGCCGCCGGCCAAGCAGAAAATCGATGCACGGCAACTGGGATTTGCGCTGTTCGGTGATTACTCGTCCGAAGAGGAGACGCGCATCGGCCGGCAGATCGCGGGCGACCTGTTGGGCGCCGTACCGCTGGTGCGCGACGACAAGCTCCAGCGCTACGTCAATCTGGTCGGCGACTGGGTGGCGCTGCAGAGCGGTCGCAATGACGTCACCTGGCATTTCGGTGTGCTTGATACCGAGGACATCAACGCATTCGCCGCGCCTGGTGGCTACATCTTCGTCACCAAGGGCCTGTATAAGCGCCTGAACAACGAAGCCGAGCTGGCCGGCGTGCTGGCGCATGAAATTGCGCACGTCACCATGAAGCATCACCTCAAGGTGCTCAAGCAGTCGAGCCTGATCGGCGCACTGGGTCAGGCAGTCGGCAGCAAGGTGAAGGACAGCGACCAGGTGGTGCAGAACCTGATCGGCAACGGCGCAGAAATCATGGCGCGCGGACTCGACAAAAATGCTGAATTCGAGGCTGATCGCGTCGGCATCGTGTTTGCTGCGCGCGCCGGCTACGATCCCTGGGGCCTGCCCGAGGTCTTGCAGGACCTGGCCGGACTGCCCGCCAAAGATAACCGGACCAGCCTGCTGTACAAGACTCACCCGCATCCGGCCGATCGCCTGGCTGAACTGGGCGAGGCCGTCGATGGCCGCTTCGATGCCATACAGGGCAAGGACCTGCCCGGTCGCTTCTACCGTATTCGGTGATACGTATCCCGTCCCGGCTGGTGCAGGCGGGGCTGTCTGCGCTGTTCGTTCTGCTGATCGCGGCGCATGCTGCCGGGCTGGTCCCTATCCCACCCATGCAGCGTGCCGAGGCCTGGCTGTATGACGTCTGGCTGAAGCGCACCGCGCCGACTGGAATGGACGATCGCGTGGCCATCCTCGATATCGACGAAGCCAGCCTGAAGAGCGTGGGACGCTGGCCGTGGAGCCGCGACAAAATGACCGCGCTGGTCGAGCAACTGTTTGATCACTATGGCGTCGCGGCAGTTGGCTTTGACGTGGTGTTCGCCGAGCCGGATACGAGTTCGGGTCTTGACACCCTCAAGCAACTGGCGCAGCACGATCTCGCGGGCGACCGCGCGTTCCGATCCGTACTCAGAGACCTCGCTCCCGACCTCGACTACGACGCCCGTTTTGCCCAGGCACTCGCCGAACGCCCGGTTTCACTGGGGTATTACTTCATTCCCGCAGGCTACAGCGACGCCCGTACCGGCATGCTGCCGCCGCCTTCCCTGCCTGCTGCGGTATTTGATCCACTACATCCTGGTATCCCGTCGCCTACTGGTTATGGCGCGAATCTGGCTGCATTCCAGAATGCTGCACAGGGGGCGGGATTCTTCAACATGCTGGCCGACGCCGATGGTACGGCGCGCCAGATGAGTCTGGTGACGCCGTTCGGCGACGGCTATTACCTGGCGCTGTCGGCCGCCACGTTGCGGGTGGCGTTCGGCGGAGATCCCGTCGAGGCTGGCGTCGAGCAGAGCAACCTGCTTGGCAGGCAATACCGCACGCCGTGGATCGAGGTGGGCGGCATCCGCGTGCCGTTGAGTGCGGATGGCACGGTGTATGTGCCGTATCACGCCGGCTCGCCGTTTCCCTATATTTCGGCGGCGCAGGTGCTGGCAGGCAAGGTGGCGCCGGCTCAGCTGGAAAACCGCATCGTGCTGGTGGGCTCCACCGCGCCGGGGCTGACCGACCTGCGCGTGACACCGTTCTCCACTGCATTTCCCGGGGTCGAGATTCATGCCCACCTGATCGCCGGCATGCTCGACGGCACCACCCGCAGCATACCGCCGTGGACTGCTGACGCGCGCCTGCTCGCCGTCCTGCTGTTGGGTGCGTTGCTGACGGCAGTGTTACTGCGCTTCGGCCCAATCGTCGGCCTGCTCGCCAGCGTCGCGATGCTTGCGCTATTGCTGGCGGCCTATGCGGCAGCCTGGATGCGTTTCTGGGTGGTGCCGATGGCGGCGCCGATGCTGACAGTACTCGGGCTGTATGCGCTCAATACCGCCTACGGCTTTTTTGCCGCGACGCGCAGCAAACGCCAGATCACCAAGCTGTTCGGTCAGTATGTACCACCTGAGCTGGCCGACGAGATGAGTCGGAACCCCGCGCACTACACGATGGAAGGTCAATCGCGTGAGATGACGGTGCTGTTTTCCGACATCCGTGGCTTCACCAATTTCTCGGAAAAGCTGCCGCCAACCGAACTCGCCGACGTGCTCAATGCCTACCTGTCGACCATGACGCGCATCGTCCAGCAACATCGCGGCACCATCGACAAATACATTGGCGACGCCATCATGGCGTTCTGGAACGCGCCGGTGGACCTCACGGACCACGCCAGCCGCGCGGTACAGACCGCGCTCGACATGCAGGCCGCGCTGTCGCAACTGAATCGGGAATTCACAGCGCGCGGCTGGCCCGATGTGAAGATCGGTATCGGCGTTAACAGCGGACGCATGAGCGTCGGCAACATGGGTTCGGAATTCCGCATGTCCTATACCGTGATGGGCGACGCGGTGAACCTCGGCTCGCGACTCGAAGGCATCACCAAACAATATGGCGTCGGCATCCTGGCCACGCAGACGACGGTCGAGGCCGACCCGGATCACGTCTTCATGAAAGTCGACGATGTGCGCGTCAAGGGCAAGGAAACGCCGGTGGCGATCTACGAACCGCTGGGCGGCAAGCTCGGCCTCGACGAATCGGTACGCCAGGCGGCTGCCGATTTCGAACTTGCGTTCGCGCGCTACCAGGCCCAGGACTGGGAGGCGGCCGAATCGGCACTGCGCGCGCTCAATGACCACACGCCACGCCCGCTGTACGATATCTATCTCGAGCGCGTCGCGCATTTCCGTGAAACGCCGCCACCTGCCGACTGGGATGGCGTATTCGTCTACACGACAAAGTGACCATGAAACTTACCGTATTGGGCTGCAGCGGCGGCATCGGCAGCGGACGCCACACCACCTGCCTCAAGGTCGACGACGACGTATTGATCGATGCCGGCAGCGGCCTCACCACACTCGATTTCGAACAACTGCAGGCGATTGATCACGTGTTCATTACCCATGCGCATCTTGATCACGTGCTGGGATTGCCGCTGATGATCGACAGCGTCGGTGACCTGCGCAACAGCCCGGTGACGGTGCATGCATTGCCCGAGGTGCTCGACGTGTTGTCCGCCCACCTGTTCAACTGGAAATTGTGGCCGGATTTCCGTGCGATCCCCAGCGCGGAGGCGCCATGGCTATGCTTTGAGCCGCTCGATTTCGGCGAGTCGTTCACGCTGAACGGACGCACGTTCCGCCCGTTGCCGGCCAATCACGTGGTGCCAGCGTGCGGCATGCACGTGGCCACGCACACCGGCAGCCTGGCATTCAGCGGCGACACCACCCACAGCGACGCCCTCGTCGCCGCGCTCAACGCCATTCCCGACCTGCGCCACCTCATCATTGAAACCTCGTTCGAGAACGCGCTGGTTGAGATCGCCAAAGTATCGAAACATCACTGGCCGGACTCGCTGGCGGCAGAACTGCAAATGCTCAGTGTGCGTCCCGAGGTCTGGATCACCCACCTGAAGCCGGGCAACGAGGCGGCGATCATGAACGAACTGCGCGCCGCTGCGCCCGGCTGGGGCGTCGAAGCGCTGCGGCAGCGGCAGGTGATCGAACTGTAGCGTGCGATGTATCCGGGGCTCAGGGTGCGAAGTTCGCCAGTTCCACTTCAAATTCAGCTGCATTTAACTCGTCAAACTCCTCCCGACTGAACAGGGTCACGGCGCCGGCCATTTCGCTCCAGCCGTAGCCGCGGCTTGACGCATTGATTCTGTTGCTGTCCTGTGGCAAACGCGCGACGAGGTGCAGGCAACCTGTGCTGTAGATCAGGTTGTAGGGGAGGTCGCGCTGGTGCAGGCGATCGATCTCCAACCATGCACTTTCCGCATCGTCGAAACGCCGGCAGGGCAATGGGTAGGATTCGGTGCCGCCATTGTGCGCAAAGCGCGCATCCTGTATCGGCAGTGGCGTTGCCTGCACGAAGCTCTGGAAATGCAGGTGATTGACCGAGGCGCCCGCGCCGGTGCTGTTGTAACCGAGACAAAAGCCGGGTATGCCGGATTCTGCGCAGACGTCCCAGACCCAGTCGTGCAGTTCCGGCGTAAGGTATTGCGGTGCCTGGCGCAGGGGCTCGGGTACCAGCAGGCCGTGTAAACGGGCGAAGGGAAATTTGTTGTAGAGCAGGCGCGTCGGTTTGCCATCAAGTTCGCCCTCCCAGAAAATTTCCTTCGTGAGAAACGGCTTGTTGAAATGGAAACCCGCGGGATCGAAGGGGCGCAGCAGGCTGTCGAATTGTATTCCGCTGACACGTGGCGGGCGCAAGGCGCGGATGGGGTTGAAAAACAGATGCCACGGCCCGGCGCAGCGGGTTTCCATCGTTTTCAGATGACCGAAGCCGATGGCGAGAAGCTTGAGAAAGACTTGCACGTCGTCGTCCGGTTCGGTGAGCACTTGGCCGTTCCGGAGCAGATCCGTGAGCGTGGCTGCAAGTTCTCTATGTCGGGCAGACAGGGCGGGCGAGAGCTGTGCCCACAGCTTCGGATCATAGGCGGCGTTGGCCAGCGCGAGGATGTAGACGCCTAACCCGGGGTGTTTGTGCAGGATCGCATCCAATCCGTCGGCGAAGCCGTGTTCCAGCGAGGTTGCGGATGCGAATGGATGGGAAAGCATGGACATGAGGCGTCTGGATCCGGGAATCAAACACAAGGCTTGAGATTTTACGCACTGCCGTCCTGCAAACTGGCGCAATCTATTTGACTGCGATGTAAACGGCGATGGGTGCGCCGCCATGGCAGACTGAAAAAAGGGTCGCCGTCTTGCGGCGGCGACCCGGTCTCGCTGTCGGCGAGGCGAGCGGTCAGGTGAAGGAGTCGGCGACGATGCTCTTGTGCCAACCCTGCGCGTAGCCTGCTGCCTGGTTGCGCTGCTGGGCGTTCGCATCGACTGGGCTAAGGCCGCCTGCACCCTTGATCCCCTGAAGCCGGCCGTCTTCGCCCAGGCGATACACACCGGCGACGCTGATGCCGTAGTTGGGGGCGACCAGGCTATAGCAGGTGTTGACGTGCGAGGGCATCGGCGGCGCCACGCCGCGAAACTGGGAGACGATGGCGGCGGCGGTCATCTTGCCAATGTTGTTGGCGCTGTGCCCCGACTTGGGCAAGGCGCCGGCAATGGCCGAATCGCCGATGACATGGATGTTCGGCACCCGCGTTGATTCGAAGGTGGACTGATTGACCGGACACCATCCAGAATCGTCGGTAAGCCCCGTTGCAACCGCGATTTGCGGTGCACGCTGCGCAGGGATGATGTTGACCACGCTGCCCTTGTGGGCGTCGCCGTCTGCGGTGTACACGGTCTGGGTCTTGGGGTCGACGCGCACGACCTTGCCGCCGCTGATTGCAGGCACCCATTCGATCATGTCGGGGTAAAGCTCCTCCCAGGCCTGGGTGAACAGGACCTGCTTGGAGAAATTGTCCTTGGCGTCGAGGATCAGGATCTTCGATTTCGGTTTGTGGGTCTTCAGGTAGTGCGCGACCATGCTGGCGCGTTCGGGCGGTCCCGGCGGGCAGCGGAAGGGCATGGGCGGCGCAGCCATGATGAAGGTGCCGCCGTCGGGCATGGACTGCAACTGCTTGTGCAGTAGGCGGGTTTGCGGGCCGGCTTTCCAGGCGTGTGGCATGAGGAGCGCTGCAGCCTCGTCGTAGCCTTCGATATCACCCCAGCGGAAATCGATACCCGGTGCCATGACCAGGCGGTCGTAGGCGAGGGTCTTGCCGCTGGCGAGACTGACCAGACGTTTGCCGGCATCCACGCCGACGACGCGGTCGTGCACCACGTTTACGCCGTGTTTGTCGTGCAGGCCAGCGTAGCTCTGGGTCAGTTCCTCGATCGTGCGCATGCCACCCAGCACCCAGTTGCTGCCGGGGCAGGTAACGTAGCTGGCGTTCTGCTCGACCAGGGTGACGTTGAGCGTCGGCTCGTAGAGGCGCAGGTATTTGGCACAGGTGGCGCCACCGAAACCGCCGCCGACGACGATGACACGCGGCGCGGCCTTGGCAGGGGACTTGGCAAGGGAGGTTGCAACTTTGGGTGCCGATTCGCAGCCGGTGAGTCCGAGTGCCGACAGCGCGCCGCCGGCGCCCATCAGCCGGACAAAGTCTCTACGCGAAATTCTGGACATGTTCATTTCCCCTTCTTCTGCAGGCTGCCGAGAAAATTTGCGACCTCGACAATTTCTTCATCGGTGTAAGCGCTGATGTGACGGCCCATGATGGTTGAGTAGCGGGTGCCGGAGCGATAGGCCATCAGCGTCTCGATCATCCGTTCGGGCGGGATGTAGTCGATGCTGGGTATCGTGCTCGGGCTGACGCCGTGGGTGCCGTGGCAGGTATAGCAGGTGCTGGCGATGACTTCGCCGCGCGAGATGGTCTGCGCACTTGCCGGGATCGCGCTTAGCAGCACGAAGCTACCGATGCAGCACGCTACGATGCGGGATATGTCCATGGTTTTATCCTTTTCTGGGTGAGGTGCCGGGGCGCGACCGGCTCTATAAATCCACGCCGAACTGGGGTTCCGAGCCGAGTTTTCGCTTTTTTGAGCCAGCCTTGTAGGCGTCGAGCGATTCTCGCTGGGCGCGTTCCAAAGCAGCTTCCTGATTTCGTTTTTCCTTCAATTCGGCCTGACGCTTGCGTTCGTCTTCGGCAGCACGCGCGACGGCCACCTTGCGCACCTTGTCCTGTTCGGCAGCGAGCATCTCGCGCTGCCTGGCTTCCTTGGTCGCGGCGAGCGCGGTCTTGTCCTTCTCGGCCTGCTGCTGCGCACGTGTGGCTTCCTGCCTGCGCTCGGCCGCTTGCTTCGCCTCCAGAGCAGTGCGTTCGCTGCGCAAACGCTGCAGGCGGTCATGGATATTATTTTGCATTTGCTGGATGGTATGGCGCATGCGCTCGCCGGTCGCCTTTAGATCGTCGCCGGATAGGCCAGTGTCGGTTTCAGCGAGCGCGCCGTTACAGGTGCTCAGCAGTGCAACTAGGCAAGCCGCAGCGAAAGGGAAGGACTGAATGACACGCATGCTGAATCCGCCGATAACTGGAACACGATGAAATTCAGGGAGTGCGACAAATTGTCGCATCACCCTGATTATATAATGGGTATTACGGCAATTTGTGGACGGTTCTTTAATACGCGGCGGCCGGAGCGGATGCTCAGCCTGGGAACATGCCGCCCAGGTGGGGGCGGCTCAAACCTGGTTCAGAGTTCGCCGTCGGCCCCGGCACGCATCACGCTATCCAGCTTTTCGCGGATAGCTATCGCACCCTGGCGTAATTCGGGCGTGATACCCGCGTGCTTGCCCGCTTGGTCGAGCCAGGTCACGTCCCAGTCCAGCGTCAGAACCCAGATGTTCTTGTCGCCATCTTCCATTACTGCGATG
>CAJDVN010000025.1_pt1 | contig 11109 bp, 8 predicted proteins | sample 7391301 | NCBI WGS metagenome assembly CAJDVN01 (sample SAMEA7055705, study PRJEB34461) | soil metagenome | biome: terrestrial ecosystem; feature: Peninsula; material: soil | place: Antarctica | collected 2016 | reverse complement strand
TGGCTGCGCTGGGGGCTGGGACTTTGGCTTAATCCCGTGTTTCCCACTATGCCGCTCGGCACGCTGGCGGCCAATCTGGTCGGTGGCTACAGCATCGGTCTTGCCATCGCCTGGCTCACCGAGCATCCGGGCATGCCGCCGGAAGCGCGGCTGTTCCTGATCACCGGCCTGCTCGGCGGGCTGACCACGTTTTCCACATTCTCTGCCGAAGTCGTTACCTCATTGATGCGCGGCCTCTGGCTTACGGGTGGCTTCATTGCCTTAGCCCACATGAGCGGGTCTTTTCTGGCGACCGGATTGGGGTTTTATACGATGAGGCTTTTCAGATGAACGTAGTCTGTTTGCAGGTATTTGTAACCGAAGCCAGTCGCCATCATGGAAAACTGACCTATGAATGGCTACTCGATGCCGCGCAGGAACTTGGCGTTACCGGTGGCTCGGCATTTGGCACGCTGGCTGGCTTCGGCCGCCATGGCCGATACGACGCGGGCTTTTTCGAACTGGCAGGCGAGTTGCCGGTGGTGGTGGAGTTTTTCGTCGACACGGCGATGGCCGACCGCTTGCTGAAGCACATCGCCGAAGCGGGACTGGCGCTGGTTTACGCCAAGCTGCCGGCGGAAATCGGGGTTACTGCCCAATAAGCGTGTTCGACCAGCTGGTGTTGTTCGCCGCCTCGCTGGCGGCCAATTTTTTCTCGGCCCTGTCCGGTGGCGGGGCCGGACTGATCCAGTTTCCCGTTCTCATTTTTCTGGGACTGCCCTTCGGCGTGGCGCTGGCCACGCACAAGGTCGCCAGCGTGGCGCTCGGCCTCGGTGCCACGCTCAGACATCTAAGGGAATCACATCTGGAACGCCGGTTCTCCCTGATCATCCTGGGAGCAGGGCTACCAGGCGTGGTGCTGGGTGCACTGACGATCCTGCATATTCCCGAGCGAGCCGCCACGCTGGCACTGGGTGTCCTGACGTTGGGGCTTGGCGTGTATTCGGTATTCAAGCCCAGCCTGGGCATGGCGCACCAGCCGAGAAACCGCCAGGGCGCCGGGCTTGCCGGCGGCATGGCGGGACTCTTCTTCGTCGGCTTTCTCAATGGCTCGATTACCAGCGGCACCGGGCTCTTTCTCACCCTCTGGCTGATCCGCTGGTTCGGCCTCGATTACACCCGCGCGGTGGCCTATACGCTGATCCTCTGCGGCCTGGTGTGGAACGGCACCGGCGCACTGGTACTGGGCATGATCGGCACCGTGGCGTGGGACTGGATGCCTGCGCTACTGGCTGGTTCGATCCTCGGCGGTTATCTCGGCAGCCATATGGCCATTCGGAAAGGCAATCGGTTGATCAAGCGGTCGTTCGAGATTGTGACGATATTGATCGGCCTGAAGCTGATCCTCGGCTAGTCGTCGCTGCTGTGGATGCGGTTGCGGCCACTGCGTTTGGCTTGGTAGAGCGCTTCGTCCGCGGCCTTGATCAGCGAGTCGCCGTTCTGGTAGAGCGGGTAGGTGGCGATACCGCCGCTGATGGTGGCCAGAAAATGTGCGTCACGGTAGGGATGTTTGATCTGGGCGAAATCGCGGCGGATTCGGTCCACGATGCCGTGGGCCTCTTCGGCATCGGTATGCGGCAGGGCGATGAGAAATTCCTCACCGCCGTAGCGGCAAAGAATGTCGTGCTTGCGCAGACGCTGCTTCAGCAGCCACGACAGGCTACGGATGACCTGGTCGCCGACCGGATGACCGTAGGTGTCATTGACCTGTTTGAAATTATCGATGTCGATCATCACCACCGACAGGAAACCGCCTTCGTGCGCTACGCTCGAGAGCAGCATGTCGAGGGTGTTCTTGCCGCTGGAATGATTAAGCAGACCGGTCAGGCTATCGTGGTACATCGAGCGGCGCAGCGCGCGGTAGCGCTCGATCTTGCTCATGACGATGGTGTTCAGAAACACCGGGTTGAACGGCTTGGTGAGGAAATGATCGCCGCCCAGCCGCATCGCGTCGACCTGCAGGGCCACATTGGTCTCGCCCGACAGGTAGACGATGGGCATGCTGAGGAATTCGTTGTGCTGACGGATGATGCGCGCGACCTCGACGCCTGTGCAGTTGGGCATGTACATGTCCATCAGGATCAGGTCCGGGTTGAACTGCTTGAGCGCGTTGAGCGTTTGGCGCGGATCATTGACGATTTCGGAAACGATCCGGTTTTCCTGCAGCGTGCGGCGGATCAGGTGGCTGGCGGTCTTGGAATCCTCCACGATCAGCACACGGTAGGCTTCCTGCTCGTGCCGCTCGTTGAGTTCCATGATGTGCTCGATGATGGCATGCGGCGGCGTGCCATCCAGCAGACAGCTGTTACAGCCACCGCTCAACGCTTGCTGCAGCTGTTCGAAATCGGAGCGCACGTTAAGGCAGATCAGCTGTCCCATTCCGAATCGCTGTCGTAACGACTGGATCCGGAGGCGCCACTCGGTTTCGGGCACGCTGCCCATATCGAGCAGCAGAAGAGGGGCGTCGCCCGCGCTACCAGGCAAATCCTGTTCCCAGGTAATGAATCCGGCAGCCATGCCAAAATAGCCAAGTTGCGCCTCCAGGCTGGCCCACTCGGTCCGATCATTGGCGATCAGCCAGGTCTGGCCCATACCTGCGGACGTGGGCGAGGGATGTTGCGAATCCTGGTAGTGCTCGATCAATCCGGCGGTTGCCGAGGCATGGGACTGAGTCATGCGCGCAAGCATGTCGACGCGTTCGTTCAGATCGTCAAGTGCGGCCTGCGGCAGCGGATGCTCAACTTCCTGGTTGAACAGCGTGAGTGTCACCTGCTCGAGCTGGTGGCTGGCGTGGTGCAAGGCGGTGATGCCCTTGTCGATCAGAAACTCGGTGAAACTGTTGATGGAAACCGCCAACTCCACGAAACTCTCAAAGCTCGGTGCCGCCCGGTAGTGCCGCCAGGAGGCCGACACTGCCAGGTTTTTCTGCAGGAGTTCTTCAGGGGAGCAGAGCATGTAAGGATAAGTTTTGTATGGCTTTTTTATGAAAGCCCATTATCGCGCTTTATGAGTCGGCCTGCGTGAGGAAACGTCGGCAACCAGCCTGGCGAATTGCCGGTGATCGGTGGGTGACCCGGAAAACACGGCGGACATTGTCAAAGTCTGCTGCCTGTCTATTCACCGAAGTCTTCCGCTTCCAGCCGCAAATACTGGTTGTAGGCATTTACCCGGTTGGCTTCGTCGAACGCCGGCATGCCACGATATTTGGACCAGTCGGTTTTTTCGTAGGCTTCGTCGAAGGGAACCATATTGCGGGCCGCTTCGCCCATGCTGGTGCGCAGATAGCTCAGATAATCTCGTGTGAAGACGAGGTCGACTTGCGGCGTGCGCGAGGCGGCACCGTGGCCGGGGACCAGTACCCTGGGATGCGTCGCGATCAGCTTGTCGAGTGCGGCAATCCAGGCACGGGTGTCGGCATCGCCAACAAACGGCACACGCCCACGGAACACGACGTCGCCGGCGTAGAGCACGCCATCTTCCTTGACCAGCATCGCGAGATCCTCGCTGGAGTGGGCTGGGCCGACGTGGCGCAGGATGAAATGCACGCCACCCATCTCGAACCCGGTGTCGCCTTCGACGAAATGGTCCGCTTCCAGCAGACGGGTGTCGTCATCCACCCAGGGGAAGAGCGCCTCCTTGCGCTGGGCCAGGCGCAGAGCCGCTTCCGGTGTGCGAGTGGCGCCCTCGGCGGCGCGCTGCGCCCAGATCTCGGCCCCCTGCGCCTTGAAGATCTGCAGACCGTAGAAGTGATCAGCATGGTAATGACTGACAATGACCCGTTTGATCGGCTGCTTGGTAATCGTGCGGATCAGGTCGAGCAGCTTTTCGGCCAGCGGCGGTGATGCGAGGGCGTCGAAAACGACCACACCGTCACGGGTAATGACGAACCCGGCATTGGACATGAAGCCCTGATTTTCGCTGGAGGCTGCGCCCGGCTGCCCCTGCACGAAATAGCTGTGAGCGCCGAGGCGCACGGCTTTCATCGGTACGGTGATATCGTCGCTGGCAGCATGAGCAAGCGGAACCAGATTGAGCAGCAACAAGGCGAACAGCAGGCGGATCATGATGGCGGGCCTCTCGATGGCAACCCGACATTATAGTCGGCGGGCACCGGCGGGCAGTGCCGCGCGCACTTGCTGGGTGTGTGCCCAGGCTTCGAAGAGGGCGGATGGCTGGGGACGGTTGAACAGATAGCCCTGGTAGGTCTGGCAGCCGCGATCGGCGAGGAAGACGTGTTGGGCTTCGGTTTCCACGCCCTCGGCCACGACGTCCAGATTAAGGCTCTGCCCTAAAGCCAGGATGCTGTGCGCGATGGCCGCATTGTTGGGGTCGCTCAGCATGTCGCGTACGAACGACTGGTCGATCTTGATCTCGTCCAGCGGCAACCGCTTCAGGTAAGCCAGCGACGAATAACCGGTACCGAAATCATCGAGCGAAAATCCGATACCGCGCGCCTTGAGTGCGCGCATCTTGACGATGGTTTCTTCCATGTTGTCCACCAGCAGGCTCTCGGTCAGTTCCAGTTTCAGCCGATGCGGGTCGGCACCGATGCGGTCGATGACGCCCAGCACCTGGGTCACGAAGTCCGGCTGGCGGAACTGACGCGCGCTGACGTTCACCGCCAGATCCAGTGACGCCAAGTGTGGCTGGGCGGCCCAGGCCACCAGTTGCATACACGCTATTTCCAGTACCCGTAGTCCGATCGGCAGGATGAGGCCGGTTTCCTCGGCGAGTGGAATGAAGGTGGCGGGTGCGATCCAGCCACGCTCGGGGTGAGGCCAGCGCAGCAACGCCTCGGCCCCGCAGATGCGTCCCTGGCTGTCGACCTGAGCCTGATAATGCAGTTCGAATACCTGGTTCTTCAAGGCGTGGCGCAGCTCGGTTTCCAGATCGGCGCGGGCGGCGGCGGCAGCCTGCATGGCCGGATCGAAAAAGTGCAGGGTGTTGCGGCCCTGCGCCTTGGCCTGGTACATGGCAAGGTCGGCGCGCTGCAGCAATTCGTCCTGCGTCGTCGGCTGATCGTTGAAGAGCGTGATGCCGATGCTCGAGGTGCTGTGGTGCACATACTTGGACAGCAGGAAGGGTGGCGAAAAGCTGGCCAGCACCTTTTCGCCCACCATCATCGCGTGGGCGGCGGCTTCATGCGGGGTGTCTGCCAGATTTTCCAGCACGATCACGAACTCGTCGCCGCCCAGTCGTGCCAGGGTGTCGCCTTCGCGCAGACAGGCTTGCAGGCGTTGGGCAAGCTGTTGCAGGAAGAGGTCGCCGATGGCATGGCCCAGCGTGTCGTTCAGAGCCTTGAAATTGTCGACGTCAATGAACAGCAGGGCGCCCACCTGCGACAAGCGTGTATCGATCGCCAGTGCATGGCCCAGGCGATCGTGCAGCAGCTGGCGGTTGGGCAGGCCGGTCAGATGGTCATAGAACGCCAGATACTGGATTTCGCGCTCGGCAACCTTGCGTTCGGTGATGTCGGTGTTGATCGCCAGGATGGCGTCAGGCATCTGTTGTTCATCGAATAGCAGTGTCCAGTGGGCTTCGACGACGAACATGTTGCCGTCCTTGCGCCGCTGGATGATTTCACCGCTCCATTCACCTTGCTCGAGCACCTCGCGCATGCGTTCGTGGAAGTCGGCCAGATTGCCATAGAGCAAGGTATCTGTCGGCTGGCCAACCGCTTCGTCTCGGGTCCAGCCATACAGACGTTCGGCGCCCTTGTTCCAGTAGCGAATGGCGTGATCGAGACCACGCACCACGATGGCATCCTGTGCCTTGTCCAGCAGCGAGGCCTGTTGACGAATCTGGGCCTCGGCGGCCTGACGTTCGAGCTCCGAGGCCACGCGAGTGGCGAAGATTCGCAGCGTGGACGTGATGAAGGTCGTCTCCCGCAGGGGGTGATTGAACAATACGAATAATTGTCCGATCGGCTGACCGGCCGAATTGTCCAGCCGATGTCCCACGTAAGCTTGGGCGCGGTGCGCGCTGATTGTCGCGGCATACGGGAAGAGCTCGCAGACATCGGCGGGGACCAGGTAATTGAGCGTGTCGCCCAGGTGCTGGCACGGGGTGCCGGAGAGCGGATATTCGAAATTGGGAATCAGCCGACCGTCGAGGTAGGCCACCTCGGTGCGTGCCGATGCCGATTCGCCGGGCTGGAGGCGTGCAATGAATCCGGCACTGGCGCCGAGTGCTTCGGTCATGTTGCTCACCAGTTCTTCAAAGAAGGCCTTGCCCGAATTGGCGGATACGCCCGCGGCGATTTTCAGCACGGCCGTCTGGATCCGATCCTGCTCGAGGCGGTTGCGCAGCGTGGCAATGGCGAATTCCAGATCGCCGGTCAGCTCCTGCAGCAAGCGAACCTCTTCGGCGCCGAAGTGGCGCGCGCTGGGCGAGAACAGGGTAAATGTCCCGCGGGTATGCTGCCCGTCGTGCATGGGCAGTACGACCAAGCTGCGATAACCGTGGTGCAAGGCGGCTTCGAGCCAGGGCTCGAAGCTTGGGTCGTACTGCAGGTCATCGATCATGACCATCTGGTTGGTGCGCACTGCCCGTCCTACCGGGCCGCGGCCCACGGCCTTGCCGTCGGACCAGCTGTGCGGGATATCCTGCAGATAGCGGGTACCCTCGCCTGCCCAGGCGACCGGAGAGACCGATTGTTCGGCGTCGTCCTGCACGTATCCGATCCAGGCCATGCGGTATCCACCCAGATCGACGACGATGCGGCAGATCTCGTGCAGTAATCCTTTCTCGTCGGTCGCATGGATCACGGCTTCGTTGCAGGCACTTCTCATGAGCAACGCGCGGTTGAGGCGGGCCAGCTCCAGTTCGGCATCATTGCGACTGGTGAGATCGGTCATGCCGCCGACCATGCGGAGGGTGCGTCCGTGTGCATCGCGGATCACCGACCCGCGATCCAGCACATAGGCATAGTGGCCGTCCTGGTGCCGAAAACGATATTCGGCCGACCAATTTGTCCCGCCGTTGTCGATTACCTGATGGATGCTTTGCAGTACACGATCATGATCGTCGGGATGGAGACGCCGCGTCCATGAACGACTGTCGGCAGGGTGATCCGTCGGCATGTGGCCAAATGTGCTTTGCAGGCCATCGCTCCACCAGAGGTGGTCCGAACCCAGGTCCCAGTCCCAGATGGTGTCGGACGTGACGCGTGCGACGGTCTTGAAGCGTGCTTCGCTTTCGTACAGCGCCTGCACAACCCGTTTGCGCTCGGTGATGTCGCGTTGCACCGCCACGAAGTGGGTAGGCCGGCCAGCGGCATCGGTAACCGGGACGATGTCAATGTCGAGCCAGACGGGTTCGCCTGCCTTGGTGTAGTTGATGAGTTCGCTCTGCACCGGTTGCTGGGCCTTCAAGGCGATACGGATACGGTCGAGTTCATTGCGGTCGGTCAGCGGACCTTGCAGGAAGCGGGGCGACTTCCCCAACACTTCTTCGCGCCGGTAGCCGGTGAGCCGTTCGAACGCGTCGTTGACGAACACGATGCGTGGTCCGGGTTCGTCGCTGGGGTCGGCCTCCGTGATGAGTACGATGTCATTCAGGTGGGCAACGCTCGCCTCCAGTAATGCAAGTTGCTGGAGGTCGCCGTGCTCGGTGGCAGGCGGATGCGGGAGGGCGTTCACGACATCGGGGTTAGGCATGGTTTCCTGGTGAGAGGGCGGCGAATGCACATGCGGGACATCGTCGCGGGGAGCGGGGGCCGACGGGTGCATACATGGCGGGCCAGAGCGGCAGCGTATCCCTGAGTTTACGTCTATTTTCCGGTGGAACTTGAAGTCAGGTCGCCAGACAGGGCGTGCATCTGGCGTGGTACAAGGCTGTGGTATCTTCTCGCGTTGTATAAGGGGATTGCATCCGTGTTCAAGAAACAGTGGCCGGCGTTCGTGCTGGCGTTCGTATTGCCGATCGTCGCGGTCTTCTGGTGGTGGGGCGGATTCAGGTCCGTCAGCGTGACTGAAACCGAGGCCGGGCCGTATCGTTATGCCTATCTCGACTACGAAGGTCCGATCAGCAATATGCGCAAATCGCAGAATGCCGTGCTAAACCGATTCAACGAGGCCCAGGTGGTGGCAGGCGACACGATCAGTGTCATCCTCACCGATCCACGCGCCGACAATGGCAAGGTGCGCGCGCAACTGGGTTATACCCTGGCCGATGATGCAGCGGCCCCAACCGGCCTGCAGGAGGGACGAATCGAGCGGCGCCCGGTCTATATGGCGCGCGTTCAGGCGGCGGTGCTGCTCGCGCCGTCCAAGGCCTATCAGGCGCTGGACGACAGGCTGGAAGCGGATGGCAAGGGTATCGTCATGCCGACGGTGGAGCTGTACCACCCGGCAAGCAAGGTCGACCAGATCGGCGTCTTCACACTGGAAATGAACCGCTGATGGCGTTCTTTTCTGTCTTCGTTGCCCTCGTGCTCGAGCACGTGCGCCCGTTGCGGCAACCGTTGCCGCATTACCAGCGCTACACCCTGTTCATTCAGTGGCTTCAGCGCAAGCTCAATGCCGGGGAGTACAGCCACGGGGCGATCGCCTGGGCGCTGGCGGCCGCGCCGGTGCTGGTAGGCGTATGGCTGGTTTTCCTGCTGCTTGGTAGCATTAGCCCGTTTCTCGGATGGATATGGAATGTGGGTGTGCTGTATGTCACCCTGGGTTTCAAGTATTTCAGCGACGATGCCGAACGCATCGCGCGTCTGTTGCGGGCAGATGAACTCGACGCGGCACGCGCACAGATCGGCGCGTGGCGCGGTAGCGATGCCAGCGCGTTCAGCGCCGACGACATTGCGCGCGTCACCATCGAACAGGTGATGGCGGCGAGCCAGCGTCAGATGTTTGGTGTGCTGTTCTGGTTCGTGCTGCTGGCACCGCTGGGACCGGTCGGCGCGGTGCTGTTCCGTACCGCTTCGATCCTGGCGCGGCGCTGGGCCAACACCCAGGGCCGGTTCGGCCTGTTTGCCCAGCAGGCCTTCCAGGTCATCAACTGGCTGCCTGCCCGGCTGACCGCATTGACCTATGCCATCGCCGGCAATTTCGAGGATGCCACATTCTGCTGGCGCACCCAGGCACCGAGCTGGCCGGAACCGGAAGAGGGCGTCGTGCTCGCCGCCGGTGCAGGTGCCATGGGCGTGCGCCTGGGCCAGAGTCTCGATGTGGGTGATGAGACCGTATGGCGGCCCGAGTTGGGTACCGGCCAAGCACCGGACGCCGATTGCATCGACAGCGCCATCAGCATGATCTGGCGTGGCCTGGTGATCTGGCTGGTGGCGGGGCTACTGGTCGTCATCGCCGGGTGGATCGCTTAAGGTTTCATGCTCAACGCACTGTGGGTCGGCTTTTTCCTGGTCGCCTTTCTGATCGCACTATTCAAGCTGGTTTTGTTTGGCGATGCCGGCGTATTCGCCGCCCTGGTCAAGTCGCTGTTCGACAGTAGCAAGACCGCGTTTGAAATCGCCCTTGGCCTGACCGGTGTGATGGCGTTGTGGCTGGGCGTGATGAAGGTCGGCGAACGTGCCGGCATGCTCGACGTTCTGACGCGTGGCCTTGCGCCGCTGTTTCACCGCCTGTTTCCCGACGTGCCGCCCCATCACCCCGCGCTCGGCGCGATGACCATGAACATGGGGGCCAATATGCTGGGGCTGGACAATGCCGCGACCCCGCTCGGCATCAAGGCAATGCAGGAACTGCAGAAGCTCAATCCCTCGTCCGATACCGCCAGCGATGCACAGATCCTGTTTCTGGTAATCAATACTGCGTCGGTGACCTTGCTGCCGGTCACCATCTTGACCGACGTATTCGTGCCGCTGCTCATCACCACCTATATTGGCACCCTGATCGGCATCCTGGTAACCGGCCTGTTCCAGCGCCTGCATCTGTGGAACCGCGTCACGATGGCTTACCTGGGCGGCGCCACCGCACTGATCGGCGGGCTGGTTGCCTATTTTTCCAGCCTCGATTCTGCAGAGATGACGCGGCAATCGGCCATCCTCAGCAACGTCGTGCTGTCCGGCATCGTTGTGACTTTCCTGCTGATGGCGGTATGGCGCCGCATCAATGCCTACGAGGCCTTCGTCGAGGGTGCCAAGGAAGGGTTCAATACGGCGGTCACGATCATTCCGTATCTCGTTGCAATGCTGGTGGCGATCGGCGTGTTCCGCGCCAGCGGCGCACTCGACCTGCTGATGGATGGCGTACGCAGCACTGTGCAGGCGCTGGGTTTCGACGCGCGCTGGGTCGATGCTTTGCCCACCGCATTGATGAAACCGTTTTCCGGTAGCGGCGCACGCGCCATGATGATCGACACCATGCAGGCGCACGGTGCGGATTCCTTTGCCGGGCGGCTTGCGTCCATTGTGCAGGGCAGCACCGAGACGACCTTCTACGTGCTGGCCGTGTACTTTGGCGCGGTTGGCATCAAGCGTGTGCGCCATGCTGTTACCTGCGGACTGATCGCCGATGTAGCCGGCATCATCGCCGCCATCGGTATGGCGTATCTCTTTTTCGGCAAATCCGCGTGAAAACCTACGATACCCTGGCTGCCGTCGATCTCGGCTCCAATTCGTTCCGCCTCGAAGTGGCGCGGGTTGCCGGTGACCAGCTCTATCCGCTCGATTCGTTGAAGGAGACCGTGCGTCTGGCCGGCGGGCTCGGTGCAGACAAGTATCTCGACGTTGTCACCCAGGAACGGGCATTGGCCTGCCTGCAGCGCTTCGGTGAACGCCTGCGTGGCCTGCCGCCGGACGCGATACGCTGCGTCGGCACTTCCGCGATGCGCGTCGCCAGGAATGCCAGTGAATTCATTGCCAAAGCTGAGGCCGCGCTGGGGCACCCGATCGAGATCGTCGCCGGGCGCGAGGAGGCGCGACTCATCTATCTGGGGGTTGCACATTCGTTACCGGCTTCGCCCGACCGTCGCCTGGTTGTCGACATCGGTGGCGGCTCCACCGAATTCATCATCGGCCACGGGTTGAAGCTGCACGCAGGCGAAAGCCTGCACATGGGTTGTGTCAATTTTTCTGCACGCTTCTTTGCCGGCGGCGTCATCGATAAGGCCGCG
>CAJDVN010000102.1_pt1 | contig 11135 bp, 8 predicted proteins | sample 7391301 | NCBI WGS metagenome assembly CAJDVN01 (sample SAMEA7055705, study PRJEB34461) | soil metagenome | biome: terrestrial ecosystem; feature: Peninsula; material: soil | place: Antarctica | collected 2016 | reverse complement strand
CGGAAAGTGCTGGAATCCCTGATTTCAAACGAGATGGAGCATGCAATCGAGGGCCGGCTGGAATCGGGAATGGGTCTGATTTCAAACAACGTGCTTCACACCCGCGAAAAACTTGTGGACAGCGATGACGCCACCAAAAAGCGGCTGCTTTTCAGAAGCCGCTTCTACGACCGGGTCATTCCGGAGCGTCTCGGTTGAGCAGGCAGGGAATGTAAGGCTGTTCAAAACAGTGGAAATGCCCGGGGACAGTTACACCCATCGCTCTCATACGACTGTTACGGGCAGAATGGCACTCTATTTTTCGTCGCCCCAGGGAGAACGGCATGCCATTTCGAAGCCTCCGCCTGATCCTGCTGTGGCTGCTGGCTGGATGGCAGTTCGCCTGGGCGGATCAGCCACCGGCAGACCCGCCGGCCGCTCCGGCGGATGCCCAGCAACAGCTCAAGTCCGCCCCCCGCCGGGGCCTGCTTTATGAAGTCAGCCGAGACGGCAAGACCGCCTATCTTTTCGGCACGATCCACGTCGGCAGGCCGGATTTTTTCCCGCTCGACCTCGTCGTCACCCAGGCGCTGGCGCAATCCAGCGAACTGGTGGTTGAACTCGACGCCACCCAGACCGACAAGATGCAAGCTGCCGTGCAGCGCCGTGCCATCCTGCCCGACAGCCAGCGCCTCGATTCCCTGCTGACGCCGGCACTCCGGAAACGGCTGCAGGTCCAGCTCGACGCCCTGGGACTCCCCCGCGAAACGATCCAGGCATACAAGCCCTGGATGGCCGCACTTTCACTGACGATGGTGGCTATACAAGTCCAGGGCTTCAACCCTGCCTATGCCACTGACCTGTATCTGATCGCGCTGGCGAAGGGCCTCGACAAACCGATCGACGAACTGGAAAGCATCGACTATCAACTAGCACTTTTTGACAGCATCACGCACCAGGAACAGCTCGCCTTTCTTGACGAAACGCTCCAGATACTCGAGCAAGGCCAGCTACGCGGCGATACTCAGGCACTCGTTGATGCCTGGCTCGATAGCGATGCGCATGCCCTGCAGCAGCAAGCACAAGAATCAATAAGCGAGAACCCGCGCTCGGCGCGCTGGATGCAGCAAAAGATTTTCTCCGATCGCAACCATCAGATGGCCGAGCGCATTGACCGCATGCTCATCGCAGGCCACCATCCCTTCGTCGCCATCGGTGCCCTCCATTTGACCGGCGCGGACGGCGTTCCCACGTTGCTGGAAATGCGCGGTTATCGCATCAAGAACCTTTATCCTTGAGGAGATCCCATGAAAAACCTGCTTCTGCCCATGCTGATTGCCCTCGCATTCTCGACAGCGGCGCTCGCCGCCCAACCCGACGTCTTGCCGGTCAAACAGATCAGCCTCGAACTCGCACGCGACATTGCCATGGATGCAATCGAAGCCTGTCGCGGAAACGGCTATAACGTATCGGCTGTCGTGCTCGACCGTGCCGGCAACGTTCAGGCTGCCTTGCGCGACACGCTGGCGGCGCGTCATACCCTCGAAATCGCCGAACGCAAGGCCGGCATGAGTATCATGTCAGGCATCGACTCCGGCGAGTTTCGTGCTGCGCGCAGCGACATCCGTCCCGAACTCAACCATATCAACGGCCTCATCGTGATGGAAGGCGGCTTGCCGATCCGGGCCGCCGGCAGCCTGATCGGCGCGATTGGCGTATCCGGCGCACCCGGCGGCGACAAGGACGCCGCCTGCGCCGCCGCCGCACTCCAGAAGGCCGAGGAACGGCTGGAATTCGCTCCATAGCGCCTTGGGGCGGTGGACGCGCCACACACGGATGACAAGCCCTCCCCCCCGCGGGTAAAATGGCGCGTTTTTCGCTTTCATTCTCAACCCTCTTCAGGGAGTTCCAGCATGTCCAAGAAGCATCCCGTCATTGCGGTCACGGGCTCATCCGGCGCCGGCACCACTACTGTCAAGCGTGCGTTCGAGCATATTTTTTTCCGTGAACAGATCAACGCCGCCGTGATTGAGGGCGACAGTTTTCATGCTCTGTCACGAATCGAGTTCAAGGACGCCGTGAAAAAGGCTGAAGCCGAAGGCAACATGTCGTTCAGCCATTTCGGCCCGGCTGCCAACCGCTTCGACAAGTTGGCCGAACTGTTCGAAACTTACGGCAAGACCGGTAGCGGCAAGAAGCGCTACTACATCCACAGCGACGAAGAAGCCGCCGAGTACAACAAGCGCTGTAACACCAGCCTCAATCCCGGCGAATTCACCCTGTGGGAAGACGTGCCTGCCGGCTCCGACGTGCTGTTCTATGAAGGCCTGCACGGTCTGGTGAAGACTGACGACGTCGATGTCTCCCAGCACGTCGACCTTGGCATCGGCGTGGTGCCCATCGTCAACCTCGAGTGGATCCAGAAGATCCACCGCGACGGCGCCGAGCGCGGCTATTCAGCAGACGTCATCGTCGACACCATCCTGCGCCGCATGCCGGACTACGTGAACTACATCACGCCGCAGTTCTCGCGCACCGACATCAACTTCCAGCGCGTGTCGACCGTCGACACGTCCAATCCCTTCATCACGCGGGATATCCCGACGCCGGACGAAAGCTTCATCGTGATCCGTTTCCGCGATCCGGAAGGCGTCGACTTCCCGTATCTGCAGAACATGATCCCGAACTCCTTCATGTCGCGCCGCAACACCATTGTGGTGCCGGGCGCCAAGATGGGCTTCGCCATGGAACTGATCCTGGCGCCGATCATTCAGGACATGATCGTGAAGAAGAAAAAGAATAAGTAAAACACGGTGTTGGCTGGCTGTCCGGCCTCATTCCAACCAGAAAACGGAGCCTCGGAGCTCCGTTTTTTGTTTGAGTTTTGAAGCCGCGATAGGTCAGCTTGACCAGGCTGCAGGATACGTGGTCCGCGCAAACGCCTCGAACCGGTCGGCCTCCAGCGGCTTGCTGAAGTAATAACCCTGTGCCTCATTGCACCCCTGCTCGCGCAGGAAAGCCAGCTGCCCCTCCGTTTCGACACCTTCTGCAATCGTGAACAAACCCAGGCTCTCCGCCAGGCGGATGATGGCGCTGACGATGGCGCGGTCTTCCGGGTCTTCGACGATCCCTCTGACGAAGGTCTGATCGATCTTGAGACGATGGACCTTGAAACGCTTCAGATAGCTTAGCGAGGAATACCCGGTGCCGAAGTCGTCGATTGACATGCGGATGCCGCGTGCATGCAGATTGTTCATGACAGCGATGGCCGCCGGCGCGTCGTCCATCGCCACGCTTTCGGTCAGTTCCAGCTCCAGGTACTGCGGCGGCAACCCCGCCTCGTCAAGGATCTGGCTGACCCGTTCAGGCAGATGCGGATGGCGGAACTGCACGGCTGAAAGATTGACGGCCATCGTCATGGGCACCAGCCCGCCATCTATCCAGGTTTTCATCTGCCGCACCGCACTGCGCATGGCCCATTCACCGATCAGCAGGATCTGTCCACTTTCTTCTGCAATCGGGATGAATTCGGCTGGTGTAACCGTACCGATCTCGGGATGTTCCCAGCGCAGCAGCGCTTCCACGCCGATGAGGCGTCCGCCGTGTAGTGAAATCTGCGGTTGATAGTGCAGGCTCAGCTGGTTGCGTTCCAGAGCGCGGCGCAAGGCGTTTTCCATCTGCAGACTGCGGGCCGAGCGCGCCTGCATCTCTGTAGTGAAGAAACGGTAGGTGTTGCGCCCGTCGTGCTTGGCGCGGTACATGGCGGCATCGGCACATTTGGACAACGCCTCGAAGTCTTCACCATCGCCGGGATACATGGCAATGCCGATGGACAGCGTCACCCCCATCTCAAAGCCTTCGATCTGGCAGGGCTGCGCTACAACTTCCAGCAGATGTTCGGCCACATGCGCCGCGCCATCGCTGTCGGTATCGGGCAGGATCAGGATGAACTCGTCTCCGCCCTGGCGCGAAACCGTGTCGACGTCGCGCACCGCGCCTTTCAGGCGGTTGGAGATGATGATCAGCAATTCGTCGCCGATACGGTGGCCCAGCGTGTCGTTGACGTTCTTGAAATGGTCGAGATCGGCGAACATGAGGGCTATTTGTGTGTCATTGCGCTGGGCCGCGTTGAGCTCGTGGCTGATGCGATCACCAAGCAGCGCGCGGTTTGGCAACCCGGTAAGCGGATCGAAATGCGCCAGACGCTGGATGTGCTTCTGCGCCGCCTTGTATTGGGTGATGTCGCTTGAAATGCCAATGTAGTGGCTCACTTCACCCTTTGCGTCGTGCACCTGGATGATCGACAGCATTTCCGGATACAGACTGCCGTCCTTGCGACGATTCCACACCTCGCCCTGCCAGCGGCCCTGCGTCGCGATGGTCTCCCACATCGCTGCGAAAAATGCCTTGTCATGGCGTCCCGAGGCCAACAGACTCGGGTTCCGCCCCAACACCTCGGCCTCGGTGTAGCCGCTGATCGCGGTAAACGCCTGGTTCGCCATCACGAGCTTGTGCTGAGCGTCGGTGATGATGATGCCTTCGCCGCTTTGCTCGTATACCTTGGCGGCAAGTCTGAGCTGCGCGTCGGCCTGCGCACGCTCGCTGATGTCGACGAACGTCGCGATCGCGCCCACGGTCACGCCATCAACGACGATGGGATTGCACCAGTATTCGACCGGAATCGACGTGCCGTCCTTGCGCCAGAACACCTCGTCGGACACGTTGACCGCCTCGCTGGACAGGTAGGCGCGACGCAGCTTGCACGCGTTTTCCGGGTAAGGGCTGCCGTCCGGGTAGGTGTGATGAAGCAAGGCATGCGTAGACTTGCCCAGCACTTCCTGCTCATTCTGGTAGCCCAAAATGCGCAGAAAAGTGCGGTTGGCAAACGTGCATCTGCCTTTGGAATCCACCTCGAAGGCAGCCCCGGCCATCGAATCAAGCAGCCGTTGCAGTCGCTCCCGCGAGTGGCGCAGCGCCTGCTCCGCCTCGACGCGCGTCTCGAGTCGTTGCTTGTGCGATTTCAGCACCCGCAGAAGCCAGACCAGATAACCCAGCATCAGGCTGAAAAGTAACGCCAGCAGAACCATGCCCGTGAGTCTGAACGATTGTGCCCATCCCGTAACGGGTACCACGCTCAGCGCCCCGCTGGTATTGGCCCCCTGAACGGCCTGCACGATGGGATCGATCGGCGGGGTTTCCGAGGAACGCATGGCGATCTGTCTGTATCCACTCCGAGGATTAGCGAGCCACAGCTCATAGGCGGACAAGAGAAAAACGATTACGCCCACAATCAGCGGGCGGTGAGGATGCTGCCTGTCTGGAACCGCCATTGCGCTCGACCCCATCGTCATCAAAAGGATCTCCGATAATCGTAGTGTACCGTCATCCCGTCGCCACCAGCCTTTTCGAACAGGCTGTCGCAAGCTGAGGGCTGCGAGCCCAGATCATCGCGAAACCGACCCGCGCGATCTCGCCTCCATCCTGACCGGTGCCGACTTTTCGGCGATTTGCTCGTTGATCGTAATGGTCACAGTTTGGGATTGCCGAAAACAGAATCTTCACCATCCGCAGGCCTTATATAATCCATGATTGACCGTTTAATTTACCTCCGTATGTCCACCTCCCCCGAAGGACTCAATCGCCTGCTGGAAAATCTCAACCCCGAGCAACGCGCCGCGGTGACGCTGCCGCACGAGTCTGCGCTGATTCTTGCCGGCGCCGGCTCTGGCAAGACACGCGTGCTGACGACGCGACTCGTGTGGCTGATCCAGACCGGCCAGGTGTCGCCGCACGGGATCTTCGCGGTGACCTTCACCAACAAGGCGGCGAAGGAGATGCTCACGCGCATTTCGGCGATGCTGCCGATCAACACGCGCGGGATGTGGGTTGGCACGTTCCATGGGCTGGCCAACCGGCTGCTGCGCACGCACTGGCGCGAGGCCGGCCTGCCGCAGTCGTTCCAGATTCTCGATTCGCAGGATCAGCTGTCGGCGGTCAAGCGGCTGATGAAGGCGATGAACGTCGATACTGAGAAATACGAGCCGAAGAAGGTGCAGTGGTTCAGCACTCGATGCGCATGGCCGAATTATACGAGGCCTACGACGCACAATGTCAGCGCGAGGGCGTGGCCGATTTTCCCGAGTTGCTGCTGCGCACCTACGAGCTGCTGTATCGCAACGAGCCGCTGCGCGAGCATTATCGCGACCGCTTCAGGCACATCCTGATCGACGAATTCCAGGATACCAATACGCTGCAGTACCGCTGGCTGAAGCTGTTCGCCGGCCCGCAAACCGCGCTGTTCGCTGTCGGTGACGATGACCAGTCGATCTATGCCTTTCGCGGTGCCAACACCGCCAACATGGCCGAGTTTGAGCGCGAGTTCGCCCACGGCAATGTCATCAAGCTGGAGCAGAACTACCGCAGTCACGGCCACATTCTGACCGCTGCCAACACGCTGATCGCGCAGAATGCCCATCGCCTCGGCAAGAACCTGTGGACCGCGGAAGGCGAAGGCGAGCCGATCCGCGTGTTCGAAGCCTATTCCGACCAGGACGAAGCGAGCTTCGTGGTCGACGAGGTGAAGACGCTCAACCGCGAAGGTCTGGCACTGTCCGACATGGCGCTGCTGTACCGCTCCAATGCGCAGTCACGGGTGCTGGAACACGCGCTGTTCTCGGCCCATGTGCCGTATCGCGTGTACGGCGGGCTGCGTTTTTTCGAACGCCAGGAAATCAAGCACGCACTGGCTTACCTGCGCCTGCTGACCAATCCGGAAGACGACGGCGCGTTTCTGCGCGTGGTGAATTTCCCGGCCCGCGGTATCGGCGCACGCACGCTGGAACAACTGGCCGGCCATGCCACGCACTCGGGAACGAGCCTGTGGCAGGCTGCTTGTACCCAAAAGGGTACAAGCAGCGGCAGCGGTAAGGTCGCCGGCTTCGCCAGGCTGATTGAAAGCATCAAGCAGGCCACCGCCGATCTGCCGCTACCGGAGGTGATCGATCACGTCATCGAAGCCTCGGGCCTGGCCGATTACTACCGCGCCGACAAGGACGGTGCCGACCGGCTGGAAAACCTCAACGAACTGATCAACGCTGCCGCGCTGTTTTCGAAAGAAGACGGTTTTTCGGATGCACCCGGTCCCGAAGCCCCGTCCGCTGCCCTTGCCCCCACCGAGACCCCGTCCGATCTGGATCGCTTTCTTGCCCACGCTGCGCTGGAAGCCGGCGAACATCAGGCCGGTGCCGGCCACGACGCGCTACAACTGATGACGGTGCATGCCGCCAAGGGGCTGGAATTCCATGCGGTGTTCATCACCGGACTGGAAGAAAGCCTGTTTCCGCACGAACAGAGTGCTCATGAAGAAAACGGGCTGGAAGAGGAGCGGCGGCTGATGTATGTGGCGATCACCCGCGCAAGGCGGCGGCTATATTTGTCGCATGCACAGTCGCGCATGCTGCATGGGCAGATCCGCTACAGCCTGCCGTCACGTTTTCTCGACGAACTGCCGGAACAGGTTCTGTTCAATCTCAACCGTCGCGATTCCAGCCACTCTTCCAGCGTCCAGCAATCCCGCGGCCACTATGGCGCGCCCGTCTCGCGCAGCCAGGGTAATAACGACACAGGCTACAAGGTGGGACAGAGCGTCGCCCATGCCAAGTTCGGCACCGGCATCATCATCGATTTCGAAGGGCGCGGTCCCGACGCGCGGGTGCAGGTGAAATTTCGCGACGTCGGGACGAAGTGGCTCGCGCTGGCCTACGCCAAGCTGTCGCCTGTCTGAACCGGTGCGGTGTCGTCCGCCCACACCGCAAAGATCGCCTGATATGAGGCATACAGCGAGCCGAACAATACCGGCATCGCGATCAGCAGGCCAAGCAGCATCGGCACCAGCGCGGCAAAGAACAGCAGCAGGCCGAGCGCCAGACCGTTCGTCAGCATCGCCGCCCAGTTCCGGGTGACGGCCTTGAGGCTCACGCCCAGCGCGGTGACCGGGCGGGCGCCGCCGAACAGGATCAGCACAGGCGCAAACCAGGTGGCCATGATCAGCGGGGTAAACAGCGCCGCGCCCGTCAGCACGGCGGGCAGAATCTGGTCCATCATGGCCTGCATCTCGGCCGGCGAGGCCTTGCCGTCTTTGACGGTCTCCATCACCGTCTGCGGGTCGAAGCCCATGGCGAACATGATCTGTCCGATCATCAGCACGCCCAGCAATTGCACCGCGCCAACCATCATCAGCGGAAGCAGCGGTCCGCGCACACCAGCCAGAAAATGCGGCAGTTCGAGTTCATTGCCCCGGTCGAGCGCGCGATACGCCGCCATGAACCCTGCCACCATCAAGGGTGAAGCCAGATCCGACAGCGCGCCGCCTACCTGCGGAATGAGGCCGAGCGCCATGATGACGCCGAACAGGAAGCCGAACGCGGCCGACAACAGCAAGGGGTTTTTCCGGTACAGACGGAAACCCGCAGCCACCCACTGAAAACCCTGGCTGGCCGCGACTTTGCGCGGGACGTCTTGATTGGAAGCAGTATTCATGCGATCGATTTTAACCGACACGCAGGCAAAGATTCAGGACACCGCGATCACCATTCCTTGACCACCCACATCGGTGGGCGCATTCCGGAATCGAGGCCGTCCTGGCGGGCAAACTGGCCGTCTCCCTTCTCGTCGACGAGGTAATACGGCTTGCCGACCTTGGGGATGACTTTTAGCATATAGAGCTTGCCGTGGGCGCGATATTCGACCACCCGTCCACCCTGGCTGTCGGGCTTGATCGTGACGGGCGGGGCATCGTCAGGCCCTGGCGCGCCGTCGGGGACGGGGGTGAGTCCGGGCGGCCGGTCGGACGGGCCGGCCGCGACGGCCAGGCCGCTCAACAGCAGGGTCAACAGCAAAACGGGATAGCGCATGGCAGGCTCCAGAATCAAGGCAAACGGGATAAGTTTAAACGAACAGGACGCATCAACTTACAGATTGAACTGGATGTCGCGTTCGGCCAGCGACGGCGTGAAGCCGCGTTTCTCATAATGATCGAAGATGGCATCGACCACCTGGTCAGGATCGTCGATGATATGCATCAGCTCGACATCCTCGGGGGAAATCATGCCTTCCTCCACGAGCCGGTCGCCGGTCTGCACCAGCGTGAGCGCCTCGGTCAATTCGTCCAGCGTGCCATAACCGCCCGGCATGACGACATAAGCGGCGGCGAATTTGACGAACATGACCTTGCGTGCGAAAAAGTGCTGAAACGTCTGGCTGATGTCCTGATAGGCGTTCGCACTCTGTTCGTGCGGCAACTGGATGTTGAGGCCGACGCTGGGCGATTTACCGAAATAGGCCCCCTTGTTGGCGGCTTCCATGATGCCGGGGCCGCCACCGGAGATGACCGAAAAGCCGGCGTCGGACAGCTTGCGCGCAATAACTTCGGTCAGCATGTAATACGGGTGGTCGGGCGGGGTGCGGGCGCTGCCGAAAATCGATACCGCCGGGCGGATGAACGCCAGTCGCTCGGTCGCCTCGACGAACTCTGCCATAATTCCCAGCATTCGCCATGACTCGCGTGCCGAGTAGTCAATCTCGGCGGTACGCCCCGGGTCAGCGGCGGCGGGCAGTTTTTCCAAGTGCATTTTCGAGCGCCTCGTGAACGATTCCAATATAAGCCAGCCAAGAAAAATCCTGTTGTTGGTGGACGGCTCATCCTACCTGTATCGCGCATTTCACGCGCTGCCCGACCTGCGCAACTCGGCAGGCGAGCCGACCAATGCGATCAAGGGCGTGCTCTCCATGCTGCACAAGCTGCGGAAGGACCATGCGGCCGATTATATCGCCTGTGTGTTCGACGCGAAGGGCAAGACCTTCCGCGACGATCTCTATCCCGAATACAAGGCAAATCGTCCGCCGATGCCGGACGACCTGCGTAGCCAGATCGAGCCGCTGCACGAAGCGATCCGCGCCGAAGGCTGGCCGCTCGTCGTTATTGACGGCGTCGAGGCCGACGACGTGATCGGCACCCTGGTGGTCGATGCCGCGCGCCAAGACATCCGCAGCATCGTCTCCACCGGCGACAAGGACATGGCGCAACTGGTCGACGACCACGTGACGCTGGTCAACACCATGAGCCAGGAAATGCTCGACGAGGCCGGCGTGGCCGCCAAGTTCGGCGTGCCGCCCGAGCGCATCGTCGATTACCTCACGCTGGTAGGCGATGCGGTCGACAATGTCCCCGGCGTCGCCAAATGCGGACCGAAAACCGCGGTGAAATGGCTGGCCGAATATGGGTCGCTCGATAACCTGCTGGCGCACGCCGACGAGATCAAGGGCGTGGTTGGCGACAACCTGCGCGCCGCCCGCGACTGGCTGCCGCAAGCGCGCGTACTGATCACGATCAAGACCGATGTTGCCCTGCCCTTCGATTTCGGCGATCTCGTTTTGAAGCCGCGCGACACCGACGCGCTACGGCCGTTGTTCGAACGCTACGAGTTCCGTACCTGGCTGCGCGAACTCGACGCCGCCGCGACGGCGAGCCCCGAGGCTCCTGAGCAGGACAGCAGCGGCGACCACCGCGCCCGTTACGAAACCCTCCTCACCGAATCGCAGCTCGACGCCTGGATCGCCCGACTCGAAGCCGCGCCGACGTTCGCACTCGACACCGAGACCACCAGCCTCGATGCCATGCAGGCCGAACTGGTCGGCATCTCGTTCGCGCCCGTACCTGGAACTGATGGCCGCTACGGCGAGGCGGCCTACCTGCCGCTGGCACATCACTACGCTGGTGCACCGACGCAACTCGATCGCGACCTCGTCCTGGCCAAGCTGAAGCCGCTGCTGGAAAACCGTGAACCGAAAATCATTGGCCAGCATCTCAAATACGATCGCCACGTATTTGCCAACTACGGCATCGCGCTCGGTGGCGTCATCGACGACACGCTGCTGCAGTCCTACGTGATCGAAGCCCACCAGTCGCACGATCTCGGCAATCTGGCCTCGCGCCACCTCGGGCTGGAAATGATCAGCTACGACGACGTCACCGGCAAGGACACGGCGCGCATTGGCTTCGAGCAGGTGGCGATCGAACGCGCCAGCGAATACGCGGCGGAGGATGCCGACATCACGCTGCGCGTTCGCGACGCATTGGCGCCGCAGATCGAAGCCTC
>CAJDVN010000015.1_pt3 | contig 11281 bp, 12 predicted proteins | sample 7391301 | NCBI WGS metagenome assembly CAJDVN01 (sample SAMEA7055705, study PRJEB34461) | soil metagenome | biome: terrestrial ecosystem; feature: Peninsula; material: soil | place: Antarctica | collected 2016 | reverse complement strand
GACGATCACTGACATAGCGCGCGGTGTAATGCTCTCCAAATTCGCCGAGTACGACCAGGTCCATGTCGAGGACACTGGCCGCCATGTCCAGCATGGCGCCGATGCGCTCGGGATCCGAAAGCCCAGCCTGCACGGACAGTTTCCACAGCGCGTTCAGGCGGTCGACATGCAGACTGCCTTGACTCGCCGTCAGCGTGTGCGCCTCGGATTCGTTGACTGGTAGCATGGATTACCATTGGGCTTGTTAACCAAGTGGCACAAATCCTACAGCATTTCCTGCAATTCCACCGCGCGCAGACGCTCGGCTGCCTGCTCCGGGTTGATCGTGTTGACGAACAGTCCGGAGCCGAGCTCGAACCCGGTGGGAATGGACGTGCGCGGGCAGATTTCCAGGTGCCAATGGTAGCTCGGCGCATGTGCGCCCTGCTGGGCATCGTGCGGTACGGAATGCAGGAAGAAGTTGTATTGCGCACCGCCGATGACGGCGTCCAGACGTGCCATAGTGCGCTTCATCACCCGTGCCAGATCGGCCAGGTCCTCGCCGCGCACGTCGAGAAAATCGGCCTGGTGCGTCAGTGGCAGAATGTGGACTTCCCATTCGTAACGGCTGGCAAACGGCTTGATGGCGATGAATTTTTCGCCGCGCTCGACCACGTACTGGCCGACATTGATCTTGCGTCGTACCGCCCCCGAGTTGCGGTCATAGATCGTGGCCTCGAAAGTTAGCGCCTCGTCGATCAGTGCGCAAAAGATGCAGTGGTGGTGCTTGGCATAATACGCAGCGCTGTTCTTCACTTCGGCGTCGACGTTTTCCGGCACCACCGGCATTGCGATCACCTGGCTGTGGGTATGCGGAATCGATGCCCCGGCCGCCGGGCCGAAATTCTTGAAAACCAGAACATATTTAAGCCGCTCATCCGACTCGAATAACTGCCGCATGCGCGTCTGGTAGACGCCGAACAATGCCGCCAGATGCGATTCCGCCATGTCCTGCACGGCGATGCCGTGCTCATTGTGGTCGATGATGACTTCGTGTCGTCCGTAACCGTCGATGGTCTGTTGCAGTCCGAAGTTGAAGCCGGCCTGTTCACGGTCGTCGCCCAGCACCGGATAGAGGTTTTCGACCATGCGAATCTGCCAATCGCCCTCCAGTGGCCAACGCATGATCACCGGCGGAGTCTTGTGCTCGTTGCCGCGGCAGAACGGGCAGGTTTCAACGTGCTTGCGAGTGTCGCGCGGCGCCAGTTCCTCGGCCTTTTTCGGACGCATGCCGCGCGCGGTGGCGACCAGCACCGATTCGCTGGGCACAATAGGGTTGATGCGGATTTCGCGGACTTCGCTGGGTTCGTGAGTATTGGGGTCTGGCATACGGCAATATCCTCCGCCTTCAAGCATAAAACAGCCTGAGGGTAGCGGAGGATCATAGTTCTCATGCACCCTGGCACGCTTTTTATCCCCTCGCATGTCAGGGGCTTGCGTTGACGAAGCCGGGAGCGACGCCGACAATGCAAATCTTTGCTGCTTTCCGGAGTATTCCCATGGACGAAAAAGCCCTGCACGACGAGCAGCGTCTCATGCGCATGATGCGCAAGACCCTCACTTCCATCGTGCGCGACACCGCGCCGCGCGATGGCAATCCCAGCCCGCTGACCGAGGTTACCGTGCTCGGCATCAAGGATTGCCTGATGGTGATTTCCAGCCGCGAAACCGAGCTTGCCCATCTGACCGGCCGCACCCTCGACGAACGCCCGCATTTCTCCGATGAGACGCCCAACAGCCACGCGGTCAAGATCAGCGGCATTTCGAAGAAAACGCACTAAGCATGCCGCAAGCGACCAGCCTGTTCACCGATGTCGAGTCGACAGTCGTCGGAACCTCGGCGGTGGTGATCTATTCACCCCCCGGCAGGCACCGCAAACGTTTTCCCGAGGGCGTGGTCGAGATCTACGCTAGTGAGGCCGAGGCGCGGGCGCACGCCGATCCCGCCAAGAACCGCCGCGCCGCCATTGCCAGCGGTCCGGCACGGTCCTCCGAAGGCCTCAAGTTGTTCTATCTGGTGCGCTGGCTCGAGTGAGCGTGGTTGTTGCCGATTTATCGGCTTTACAACCACGGCCTCCTCTTCACGGGGATAACCACGACGACTTCACCCTTCCGGGTGAACGTGCCTGTCCGACTCAGGTCGAACCGTAGACCTTGCGCCGCACCCGTTTCTTGCGCCGCATCCGCTTCGCCTCGCTTTCGGTCAACGGTGCGCGCGCCTTGCCCTCGAACGGGTTCTTGCCGCTGTCTTCCTTGACCTGGATCCGCAGCGGCGTGCCCTGTAGCTTGAAGGCCTTGCGGAAACTGCTTTCCAGATAGCGCTTGTAGTCGTCGCGCAGACCCTCCAGCGCGTTGCCATGCAGCACGATGACCGGCGGATTCTTGCCACCCTGGTGCGCGTAGCGCGGTTTGGGACGGAACAGTCCGTTCTTGGGCGGCGCGTGCTGCTCCACCGCCATCTCCAGCACCCGCGTCAGCTTCGGCGTTGACATCTTCAGGAAAGCGGCGGCGTGAGCCGCCTCGACATCCTTCAGCAGCGCCTCCAGGCCCCTGCCCTTCAGGGCCGAAATATAGTTGAAGCGCGCGAAATCGAGGAAGGTCAGCTTGCGGTCGATGTCGCGCTTGATTTCGTCGCGCTGCTCAGTGGACAGCCCGTCCCACTTGTTCACCGCCACCACCAGCGCGCGGCCGGTTTCCAGTACGAACCCGGCCAGATGTGCGTCCTGCTCGGAAATGTTCTCGCGCGCGTCGAGCACCAGTACGACCACGTTGGCATCCTCGATCGCCTGCAGGGTCTTGATGACGGAGAACTTCTCCACCGTTTCGAATATCTTGCCCTGACGCCGCACGCCAGCGGTGTCGATCAGGATGTAGGGCTTGCCGTCACGCTCGAATTCGACATAAATCGAATCGCGTGTGGTTCCCGGCTGGTCGAACGCGATGACGCGCTCCTCACCCACCAGTGCATTGACCAAAGTGGATTTGCCAACGTTGGGACGCCCCACCAGCGCGATCTTCGGTACACCAAAGTCGTCGTCCTGCACTTCCTCGTCGGGAAACGGCGCCAGCGCCTCCTCCACCAGATCGGAAATGCCGTCGCCATGTGCACCGGAAATCGCCAGCGGTTCACCCAGTGCCAGTTCGTGGAACTCGGCGGTGATGACGGCGCGGTTCATACCCTCGGCCTTGTTGACTGCCAGCAGCACCGGACACGACGCGCGGCGTAGCCGGTCAGCGATCACCTTGTCCTGCAGGGTAAGCCCACTGCGCGCATCGACCATGAAGATGATGGCGTCGGCCTCGTCGATGGCCTGCAGCGTCTGACGTGCCATTTCAGCCATGATGCCGTCCTTGGCTACCGGCTCGAGACCGCCGGTATCGACCACCAGATAAGGCTTGCCGCCGATGCGTCCTCGCCCGTAATGGCGATCGCGTGTCATCCCCGGCAGGTCGTGCACCAGGGCATCGCGCGTGCCGGTCAAGCGGTTGAACAGGGTAGACTTGCCGACGTTTGGACGCCCGACAAGAACCAGAGTGGGAAGCATGGCTATCCTTGCTGACGCGCTGGTGCAACCAGCGCGTTGAGTGTTTTACTTGAGCCGGAATGCGACGACATTGCCTTTTCTCGTCTCCACCGCGAAACCCGGGCCGATGTCGACAGGCGCCGAATGGATGCCGCTGTCGACTTTTGCACGTGCTACAAAGCTGCCATCTTCGCTCGACAGCACATGGACGTAACCCTCGCCGTCGGCCACCGCGACCCAGGCGCCCAGCGCCAGCGGTGCGGTCACTACGCGGTGTGCCAGTTTGTCCTGACGCCAGCCGGCGCGGCCGCTACTTTTGTCGTAGGCCGTCACGGCGTCCTTGTCGTCGGTGACATAGATGTTGCGCTCGTCCATCGCCAGGCCGGTATTGCTGGAGGTGTCACGCGCCCACAACAACTCCCCGTTATGTCGGGCGAAACAGGCCACACGTCCCTGATAGGCGACCGCGCAAACCTGGCGCTCATCCAAGACCGGATTGCCCATCACGTCGGCCACCCGTTCGAGTTCGGTGGCACCGCGCGGCTGTGCCACCGTAGCCTCCCACAACTGCGCGCCATTGGTCGCATCGAGTGCGACCAACTTGCCACCCGGGAATCCAACGTAGAGCACATCGTCACGCACCGCCATGCCACCCGAACCACGCAGGCTCAACACCGGCAGATTGCGGGTATACAGCCATTTGCGGCTGCCGTCGGCGACCGCAAGACCCTGCACGCGACCATCGCCGGTACGTGCGATGACGATGTCGCCCACGACCAGCGCCTGGCCGGTCACTTCGCTCGACAAGGCCACTTTCCAGCGCACCTGGCCGCTGGCCTGATCCAGCGCCAGTAATTCACCCTTGGTACTGCCCACCAGCACCAGCCCCTCCCCCACGCCTGCGCCTGCTGACAGCTTGGTGCCGGCATCGGTTTTCCATACCGTTTTGCCATTGGCTACCTCGATGCGAACTACCCGGCTGCCACCCGCGGCGAACACGTCACCGCCGGCGGCCTGGGGGCGGAACAGAAAACCGTCGGTCTCCCCCGTTTCACCTTTCCAGGCTTCAGTGAGGCTGGCAGCGGGCTTGAATTCGACCAGTGCTGCGGGCTTGGGCTTGGCCGGGCTGTGACTGAACCAGCCACCCACCGTGCTGCATCCCGACACAGCCAGTGCCAGGCCGACAACGATCATGCGCATCTTCACTTGGTTTCTCCTCCCAGTGCATCGAGCTTCAGCTCGACGATGCTGCGATAGGGATTGTCTTTTTCCATCTTGTTAAACGCGGCCTGATACGCTGCGCGCGCATCGTCCTTTTTGTCCTGAGCCATCAGCACATCGCCCCGCATATCCTCGAAACGAAAGGCAAATGCATCGCTGTGCGAGCCTGCAAGGGTTTTCAGCGCCGCGTCATACTGTTTCTGGTCGAGTTGCACGGCCGCCAACTGTAGCCGCGCCAGATCCTTGACAGTAGGTTCCTTGCTGTTGGCCACGGCCCATTCCAGTTGGCTCTGCGCGCTTTTCAGGTCTTTGCTTGTGACATTGAGTTTGGCCAGCAGCAGAGCAGCACGAGGTGCATATGCCGTGCCCTTGTACTGGTCGAGCAGCATCGCACCCGCTTCGCGCGCGCCCTTGCTGTCATTCGCGACCAGTGATTGTGTAAGCTTTTCGTACACGGTTGCCGCTTCCAGGCTTTGCGTCACCATGTGGCTCTGCCAGTAGCGCCAGCCTGCCACCGCCGCGATCACCACGGCCAGGCCGACCATCAGCAGGCTGCCCCAGCGTTTCCACCAGGCTTTCAGTTCGTCCATCCGTTCCTGCTCGTCGAGATCGTAGGTTGCCATGTGCTATGCCTTTTGAGTTGATGCTTCCTGAATGAATCGGATCGCCCGCGCCACCTCGACGCGGGTTTGTTCGCCCGCCTCGCGCAGCGGCTTCAGTGTCACCTGCTGCGCCGCGGCCTCGTCATCGCCGATGATCGCCGCATAGCGTGCGCGGCTGGCATCGGCCTTTTTCATCTGCGACTTGAAACTGCCGCCGCCGCAATGCAGGACCACGGCAAGTCCAGCACTGCGCAGCGAACCTGCCACCTGCCAGGCGAAGGCCTGTGCCGCCTCGCCGGCGTGGACGATATAGGCGTCGGGCGCCGGCGTCGCAATAGCATGCCCGCCTGCTTCGACCAGTGCCAGCAGCCGCTCGATGCCCATCGCAAACCCGGCGGCAGGCGCCGGCTTGCCGCCGAGCTGCTCGACCAGACCGTCGTAGCGACCGCCCGCACACACCGTACCCTGTGCGCCGAGTTGATCAGTCACCCATTCGAACACGGTGCGGTTGTAGTAATCCAGTCCGCGTACCAGCCTGGGGTTGATTTCGAAGGCAATGCCATGGGCGCGCAAAAGAGCCTGCACGGCGTCGAAATGTGCCAGCGCCTCGTCTTCGAGCTCGTCCATCAGCCTGGGCGCAGCATCGTTCAGTGGCTGCATCGCCGGGTTCTTGCTGTCGAGGATGCGCAGCGGGTTGCTGTGTAACCGGCGCCGTGCGTCCTCGTCGAGCGCGGCATGATGCGTTTCGTAATACGCGATCAGTTTATCGCGGTGACGCTGCCGCGCTGCCTGATCACCCAGGGTATTGAGTTGCAGCGTCGGCGCGATGCCCAGTTCCTGCCAAAGATCGGCGCACATCACGATCAGTTCGGCGTCGATGTCCGGCCCGGCAAAGCCGAGTGCCTCGACACCGACCTGGTGAAACTGCCGGTAACGGCCCTTCTGCGGGCGCTCGTGGCGGAACATCGGCCCGCTGTACCACAGCCGCTTGCCGCCGTCATACAACAGGTTGTGCTGGATCGTCGCGCGCACCGCCGAGGCCGTGCCTTCCGGACGTAGCGTCAGCGATTCGCCGTTGAGTTCGTCGACGAAGGTGTACATCTCTTTTTCGACGATATCGGTCACTTCGCCGATCGCGCGCTTGAACAGCCCGGTATGCTCGAGAATCGGCGTACGTATCTCACGGTAGCCGTAACGCCGCAGCCAGTCGCGCACGATCGCCTCGAATCCCTGCCATGTGTCGCTGACATCGGGCAGGCAGTCGTTCATGCCGCGCACGGATTGAATGTTGTTGTTACTCATGGTTCAAGGATCATTTATTTATCCGCGAATACCCTGAAGGGCATAAAGAACACGAATGGACACGAAGAAAGCCCAAATCTGCTCGCCTCGATTTTTACTTCGCGTTTCTTCGCATACTTCGCGGATAACAGTTTTTCAACGTCCATAGCGCTGCCGCACATAGTCCTCGACGATGACCTGGAAGTCTGCAGCGATGCGGTCGCCTTTCAACGTCACGGTCTTTTCACCATCGACGTACACTGGCGCAACCGGCACCTCACCCGTGCCGGGCAGCGAGATGCCGATATTGGCATGCTTGGATTCCCCGGGGCCGTTGACCACGCAACCCATCACCGCCACCCGCATCGATTCCACGCCGGGATACTGGCTGCGCCACGCTGGCATCTGGGTGCGCAGATAGATTTCGATGTCCTGCGCCAGTTCCTGGAATACGGTCGACGTGGTGCGGCCGCAACCGGGGCAGGCGGTAACCTGCGGGGTGAAGGCACGCAGTTCGAGCGCCTGCAGGATTTCCTGTCCGACGCGCACCTCCTGGGTGCGCTCGCCGCCCGGCTCGGGCGTCAAGGATATGCGGATGGTGTCGCCGATGCCTTCCTGCAGCAGCACCGACAAGGCGGCGGTCGAGGCGACGATGCCCTTGCTGCCCATGCCGGCTTCGGTCAGTCCCAGATGCAGTGGATAGTCGCACTGCGACGCCAGATCGCGGTACACCGAGATCAGATCCTGCACCCGGCTCATCTTGCACGACAGGATGATTTTATCGCCACCGAGTCCCAGCTCTTCCGCCTTCTTCGCCGACTCGAGCGCGGACGCGACCATCGCACGACGCATCACGACCTCGGCATTTTCCGGCTGTGGAAGACGCGCATTGTCGTCCATCATGCGCACCGCCAGCGCCTGGTCGAGACTGCCCCAGTTGACGCCGATGCGCACGGGCTTGTCGTAGCGGCACGCGACTTCGATCAGCGTGGCGAACTGCTCGTCGCGCTTGTTGCCGCGTCCGATATTGCCGGGGTTGATACGCAGTTTGGCCAAGGCTTCAGCGCACTCGGGCACCTGGGTCAACAACTTGTGGCCGTTGAAATGGAAGTCGCCGATCAGCGGCACGCGACAGCCCAGCGCATCGAGGCGCTCGCGAATGCGTGGCACCGCGGCTGCGGCCTCCAGCGTGTTGACGGTCAGCCGCACCAGTTCCGACCCGGCTTCGGCGAGCGCCTGTACCTGGCGCACCGTGCCGGTGACATCGACGGTATCGGTGTTGGTCATCGACTGCACCACCACGGGCGCGTCGCCTCCCACCAGCACGGAACCGACCCGCACCTGGCGGGTGGGACGACGGACAATCGTGGGCATCATTCTTCCAGCGTGAAACGGGCAACCGTCACGTCAGTAAAAGGTTTCAGATCGATGGGGCGACCGTTGTAGGTCGCCTGCACTTGCGAGGCATTGCCAATCACCACATCGAAAGGCGGCTGACCATGAACGTCCACACTGCTGCCTGCATGATTAAGCTGACGTAGCAGCATACGGTCGCTGGCATCCTTGATCTCGGTCCAGGATTCGCCGCCGAAATCGAGATGTACCACACTGTCATCCGCCACAGGCTCGGTGGCCGCAGATGCCGCAGCCTCGGGTGGCGCGCCGTCCGCCACGGCAGGGGTTACGGGCGACACAGGTGGGGTCTGGGCGGCGGGTGCCGGGACAATCGGCGCCGCAACAGGCGTCGTAGCCGCGATCGGCGCCGGATGCGGCTGCGCGGCGGACAGCGTCTGATCGTCAGTGCTCTCCCCTTCGTCGCTGCTCAGCCATGCATACAACGCAACCGGTATGACCACCACCAACAGCAGGCCGAGCAGCGACAGGATCAGCCACGGAGAGGTCAGCCATGACCGTGGCAGGGAGGATTCGGCCGGTGCGACTACGGTGGGCTCGGCCGGGGCACCCTCCATGCGCGCGAGCAGGGGTTCGGGCGCAAGCCCCAGCAAGCGCGCATAGTTCCGCACGAATCCACGCGCGAATACGGGCTGACCCAGGCTCTCGAAATCATCCTGTTCCATCGCCTCGATCTGACGCTGCATCAGACGAAGACGCACCGCGGCATCGCCCAGCGTGACGCCCTGCGCTTCGCGCGCCTCGTGCAAAATCTGGCCGACCGAAGCCAGCCCGCTCTCACTCATTCGAAATGCCCCGTCAGCAACTGCTGCGTCTCGTTCGAATCGGGGAAGCTTTTGCGCAGTTGTCGGGCATAGGCGGCTTCCTGCTCGCGATCGCCCAGCTTGCGCTCCAGCCGCACGCCCAGCCACAGGCTTTCCGCGGACGGCGGCGCCAGTTCACCATAGCGCCCCAGCAGATGTTGTGCCTCCTTAAGACGCCCCTGGCGGAAATAAAAGCCGGCCAGCTTGAGAATCGAGTGCGGATTGTCGGACTGCAGTTTGAGCGCCTTCCCCAGGTTGGCTTCAGCCAGCGCGATATCCCCCTTTTTTTCGGCACACAAGCCGGCATTGGTCATGGCCAGTTCGGGCTGTGCGTACAAAGGATTGCGGATCGCCGCACTGAATTGCGCCAGTCCTTCGTCGTAGCGACCACGCGTACAGAGGAACCAGCCATAATTGTTGCGCGCATTCGAATCATTGCGATTCAGTTCGATGGCGTGACGGAAGTTCTCATCGGCCAGCTTGTCCTCGGCCAGATCCATATAGATCATGCCGTAGACGTTGTAGGCCGGGCCATAGCGATTGTCGACCGTAATCGCCTTGGCCAGTTCGCCGAGCGCGACCTTGTACTGCGCACGCTCGACGTAGGCCTCGGCCAGATTCGTGAATATGCGCGCCCGTTCGCTGTTCTGAGTGAGGGCCTCACTGACTGGGACGCCGCCGCTCCCGTCCATCGGCTGCGCAGCACAGCCCGCCAGCAATGCCACTGCAACCAGTACGCTCAATCCTTTTTTCACGCTACCTCCTTGTTCATTCTTTTCAGGACACGACCGCTCTTGTCTGCAACTTTTCCAGCAAGTTGTCCGCAGGCTGCGTCGATGTCATCGCCACGCGTCTTGCGTGTAGTCACCACCAGACCCGCATCCTGCAGGATCTGACGAAACACCCGCATCGGTTCCGCCCGTGGTTTTTCATAGCCCGAATCCGGGAAAGAATTGAAGGGAATAAGATTGAATTTGCACGGAACGTCGCGTGTCAGTTCGATCAGCTGGCGCGCCTGCTCGGGGGCATCGTTCACCCCGGCCAGCATCACATACTCGAAGGTGATGAAATCGCGTGGCGCATGCACCAGATAGCGCCGGCAGGCTGCCATCAGTTCGCGCAACGGATATTTCTTGTTGATCGGCACGATCTGGTCGCGCAGCGCATCAGTAGGTGCATGCAGGCTCACTGCGAGTGCCACCGGGCAGCGCTCTGCGAGACGATCCATCGCCGGCACCAGGCCGGAGGTCGACACCGTCACCCGTCGCCGCGACAGTCCGTAGGCGTGGTCGTCGAGCATGATGCCGAGCGCGGTCACCACGTTCTCTAAGTTTGCCAGCGGCTCGCCCATGCCCATCATCACCACGTTGCTCACCGGCCGCTCGGCGATTTCGCCTGCGCTGTGATTGGGTGTGGTGCGATTGGGCTCGGTTTTCAGGCTGTGCTGCGCCACCCACAACTGGCCGATGATTTCGGCCACTGTCAGGTTGCGGTTGAAGCCCTGCCGTCCCGTCGAGCAAAAAGTACATTCCAACGCACAGCCGACCTGCGAAGATACACACAGCGTGCCGCGATCCTCTTCCGGAATGAAGACGGTTTCGATGCCGTTGGCGACCCCGACGTCGAACAGCCACTTGCGCGTGCCGTCCGCCGAGGTATGTGCATAGCTAATCGTAGGCACCTGAACCACGGCGTGCTGCTGAAGCTTCTCCCGCAGACTCTTGGCGATGTCGGTCATCTGTACGAAATCGGTCACCCCGGACTGGTGTATCCAGTGGAAAACCTGGCGGGCACGGAACGGCTTTTCGCCGAGTTCGGTGAACCAGGCAGTCAGTCCTTCCAGATCGAAATCGAGCAGATTCTGCGGCATGCGTAGGATTTAGCGGCCTGCGTAGACTTCGCTGGCCGGGAAGAAGTAAGCGATTTCGACCGCAGCGGTTTCCGGCGCATCCGAGCCGTGCACGGCATTGGCGTCGATGCTCTCGGCAAAGTCGGCGCGGATGCTGCCTGCTTCGGCCTTCTTGGGATCGGTCGCGCCCATCAGCGCGCGGTTCTTGGCGATCGCGTCTTCACCCTCCAGCACCTGCACCACCACCGGGCCCGACACCATGAAATCGACCAGATCCTTGAAGAACGGACGATCCTTGTGCACCGCGTAGAAGCCTTCGGCTTCCTGGCGCGACAGATGCTTCATTTTTGACGCCACCACCTTGAGGCCGTTGCTCTCGAAGCGGCTGACGATCTTGCCAATCACGTTCTTGGCAACGGCATCGGGCTTGATGATGGAAAAAGTGCGCTGAACAGCCATGTATATGCTCCAGACAAAAGAGGAAAAACAAGAAAAAAGGTTCAAAAAACCATGAAAATCAGCCCGCTAGAATAACATGGGGCGCCCCGG
>CAJDVN010000034.1_pt1 | contig 11589 bp, 10 predicted proteins | sample 7391301 | NCBI WGS metagenome assembly CAJDVN01 (sample SAMEA7055705, study PRJEB34461) | soil metagenome | biome: terrestrial ecosystem; feature: Peninsula; material: soil | place: Antarctica | collected 2016 | reverse complement strand
CGAGCGCCAGCGTGGAAAGAAACAGGGTCTGCAGCATTTTCACTGAGCTCTCCCGTATACGTTTTAAACAAATTGAATGATAGTCAGAGGAATTGCCTGCTGGCGAGCACGGCCCGGTTGCGCAGCCATTTGGGAAGCGGAAGATCTTTCTCGGAGATCGCGATATCGCCGGCATGTGGTCGATCGGCATGGATCGAGCCAACCGGCTTGCCCTTCACGGTGATGGCAAACAGAACGAAGGTGTGCGCTCGAAGATGCTGGCGATACCATGCCGGAATTCGCGTGGCGATCTTGATTTTGGAAATCAGAATATCGGCATTGTTCTGCAACGCGACGAGCAAGACATCCGGCTGCACCGTCAAAGAAAAATCAAACGCCTTGACCAGGCTCTGCACGTCGTCGCCAAATCCGAACTTGCCACACATCGTGTTGCGACGGCCATCCGCACCACGTGTTCGAATCCCATGCCGGTATACATGGCCTCGAGAATCATGTGGAGGATATCGTTGGTGGAAGCCGTCTCGTCGATCAGGGAATTACCGATATCCTGCAAGCCCGAGGTGAGAACGGCCTGAATCTCCGCGCTGGTGCACTGCGGTTTGCCGCTTACCCATCACTGACGCCCATCAAGGCAAGGGAACCCAGACTCAAATTCGCAGACAGGCCAAGCTTGCTTGTGGAATACACGCCCATTGTCTATACAGACTTGAGCAGCATCAGTCCAAGCCGGATAGGGCGTCGCTTTCGACCCGTCCTTATAGTGGGCGGCCCCTAATAAAGCCAACCCATGACCCAATCCTGCCGAGTCTGGTTCTGAAGCTTGCGTTCGGCATTGGAATCACGGTCACGCACTTGCGATGCGATGGCCGGTAACCGAGAGCGCCGAGCGGCGCACGCATTTTCCCGTAACAACCGAGGGGATCACAATGAAAGCCATGCTCAAATCCGCACTTCTGACGTTTGCTCTTGTCGGCTTCGCTGGCCTGTCAGCACCCGGTTATGCAGCCGAGAATCCGGCTTTATGGAAATACCAGGTGAAAGGCGATTTCGACACCGTGCTTGCCAGCCTCAAGACGGGCCTGGAGGTCAGGCAGTTCCAGATCACCGGCGAGGAGAACATGTCCAAGGGGCTGGAGAACAACAAGAAGGTGTTTGGTGAGGACAAGTGGAACACCATCGGCTTCCAGAACGTGACGGTGGTGCATTTCTGTTCGACGGTGTTCAATCAGGAGGTGTACAACCTCAGCATGGATCTGGCCATTCTGTGCCCGTTCAAGGCGGTGGTCTATAACATGAAGGCCAAGCCCGACCAGATCACGATCATGACCACCCGTCCCACCTACCTGGTGGCCAAGGGTGACAGGAAAGCCCGGGAAGCGGGCAAGAAAATCGAAAACCGGATCGTCACCGCCATCAAGGAATCAGTGCAACCCTGACCATCAGCGGGCGTTTTTGGCGTCTACTCCAGGTCCCGAACATACCAGTCCATCGCCTCGGCCAGACCTTCGCCGATGCGATGGGTAGGCTCGTAACCCAGCCGGGTGCAGGCCCTGGAAATATCGGCCAGCGAATGGCGCACGTCGCCGGCGCGGAAGTCGCGGTAGACCGGCTTGAAGTCGGCAAGGTGAGAATACTTCGGCGCGAGCAGGACACGGATCGCCTCGAACAGCTGGTTCAGGCTTGTGCGGTCGCCGACCGCGACGTTGTAGACCTGGTTCGTCGCATCGGAATGCTGGCTGGTGGCGGCAAGCAGGTTGGCCTGGATGACGTTGTCGATGTAGCAGAAGTCACGGCTGGTCTCGCCGTCGCCATTGATGTAGACCGGCTCGTTGTGGATCATGCTCGCCACCCACTTCGGCACCACCGCCGCATAGGCGCCGTCGGGGTCCTGGCGGCGGCCGAAGATGTTGAAATAACGCAGACCGATACTTTCCATGCCGTAGCAGCGGCCGAACACGTCAGCGTACAGCTCGTTGACCAGCTTGGTCACCGCATACGGCGACAGCGGCTTGCCGATGACGTCCTCGACCTTGGGCAGGCCGGGATGATCGCCGTAGGTGGAGCTTGATGCGGCATAGACGAAACGTCTGACCTTCGCATCGCGCGCGGCGACCAACATACCGAGCCGAGCGCCGCCTGGTGCAGCACGTAGTCGACGTCCTTGCATGCGCTGTGGCAGGTGATGAGGTCACAGATGTCGCCGCGTATGAAACTGAAGTTCGCCCAGCGTTCCGGGCCGACGCTGGTCTGCACCTGCGCCAGGTTCTTCTCGTGGCCGGTGGCGAAGTTATCGAGGCCGACGACGCGCTGGTCGAGTTGCAGCAGGGCCTCGACCAGGTTGCAGCCGATGAAGCCGGCAGCACCGGTAACCAGCCAGGTTTTTGGCTCAGCCTGAAGCTGCGCTTTCAGCGTATCGAACGCGGTCATCAAAGCCTCCAGAGCCTGAAGCCCGCGGCCGCAACTATCGCCGGATCATGGACCGATTTGACGTCGGTGAACGCGCCACCTTTTTTCAGCCGTGCGGTCAGCTCGGCAAAGGATTTTTCCAGGTACGCGTTATGCGGCACCGCGGCGACGATGGCATCGCACTCGGGCAGGTCGTCCCACGCGGTAAGGCTGATGCCGTATTCGTGCTCGGCTTCCTTCGACTCGCCGAGCGGATCATGCACGTGCACGTCGCAGCCGAAGGTTTGCAGTTCACGGATGACGTCGACCACCTTGGAGTTGCGCAGGTCGGGGCAATTTTCCTTGAAGGTGAGGCCGAGCACGTTGACCTTGGCGCCCTTCACCTGCACGCCGTTGGCGATCATGTTCTTCACCGTTTCCTGCGCAACGTAGGCGCCCATGCCGTCGTTGATGCGGCGCCCGGCAAGAATGACCTGCGGGTGATAGCCGAGCATGTCGGCCTTGTGGGTGAGGTAGTAGGGGTCAACGCCGATGCAGTGGCCGCCGACCAGGCCGGGCCGGAACGGCAGAAAATTCCACTTGGTCCCCGCTGCTTTCAGCACTTCGATCGTGTCGATGCCGAGGCGATGAAAAATCAGCGAGAGCTCGTTCATCAGCGCGATATTGAGGTCGCGCTGGGTGTTCTCGATCACCTTGGCGGCTTCGGCCACCTTGATCGAACTGGCACGGTGCACGCCAGCAATAATGACCGACTCGTACAGCTTGGCCACCTTGTCGAGCGTGGCGTCGTCGTCGCCCGACACAACTTTCACGATTTTCGTAATCGTCCGCTCTTTGTCGCCGGGGTTGACGCGCTCGGGCGAGTAGCCGACGTGGAAGTCCTGCCGCCATTTCATGCCGGATTGCTTTTCCAGGATCGGAATGCAGACCTCCTCGGTGGCGCCGGGGTAGACTGTGGACTCATAAATGACCGTCGCGCCCTTCTTCATGTACTTGCCGACAATGGTGCTGGAACCGACCAGCGGCGAGAAATCGGGGATGTGCGCGGCGTCGACCGGGGTCGGCACGGCGACGACGATGAAGTCGGCTTGTGCCAGGTCAGCCGGGTCGGTGGTCACTGTGAGCTGAGACGCAGCCTTGAGGTCGTCCGTCGACACTTCGCCGGTAGGGTCGCAGAATCGACGGTAGTGCTCGATTTTTTCAACCGAGAGGTCATAGCCGATGGTGGTCATCTTCTTGCCGAATTCCACCGCCAACGGCAAGCCCACGTAACCCAGTCCGACAACCGCAACAACGCTCATGCTTGGATTCCCTTATGAATAAAAAGTCTTTGCTGCCGCCCGGATTGTATCGAATTTGCAGGGCCTTGCCCGGCTCCATCGTGCAACCAGGCGTTTCATGGGCGAGCAAGCGGCGTACCAGCTGGGTTGTGATTGCGCTCCTGGTCGCCGCACCGGTCCGCGCCGACGTGGCCGACATGCTCCCCAGCATCAAGCCGGGCGTGGTCGGCGTCGGCACCTTCATGCCCACCGGTCGGCCACCCGCCAATTTGCAAGGTACCGGTTTTGCGGTGCTGGACGGACATTACGTCGTATCGTGCGCCCACATTTTCAGGAAGCCGCTGGATAGCGAGAAAAAGGAGATGTACGCCGTTTTCGTCGGACGTGGTCAGAAGATATCGGTCCGGGCTGCGGAGCTGGTCGCCAGCGACAAGGCGCATGACCTGGCCTTGCTGAAAATCGCCGGCGACCCGCTGCCTCCGCTGAAACTGGGCGAATCTGACCTGGCCCGCGAAGGCTGGCAGCTTTATTTCACCGGCTACCCGATCGGCTCGGTGCTGGGGCTCAACGCGTCCACGCATCGGGCCGGTCTCGCCGCCATCATTCCCATTTTCACGCCAGTCGCCGCCGCGTCCCTGTTGAGTGCGCACGCGCTCAAACAGGCCACCAAGCCCTACGAAGTATTCGAACTCGATGCCGTTGCCTATCCCGGCAACAGCGGCAGCCCGGTCTGGAACCCCGATACAGGCGAGGTCCTGGGCGTGGTCAACTCGGTGTATGTGAGGGGCACACGCGAAGCCGCCATCTCCGCGCCAAGCGGGATCAGCTACGCCATCCCGGTCAAGTACGTACACCAACTGCTGAAGGATGCGGTGCCGTCCATCCGCTGAAGGCTTACATGCCTTCGGCCAGGCTGATGCCGAGACCCAGGGACTGCTGCCGGTGGTTGTAGTCGATCAGCGATTCGCCGTAGCCAGTGAAATACTGCACGTAGCCCTTCAGACGCCCATGTAGCGGAAAGCTCCAGTTGAGCTTCAACGCGCCGCGGTTCTTTGGACTCTCGAAATTATTACGCAGCAGCAGCGAATAGGCGTTGCGCCCCTTGCTGTAAACCGCAAGCAGATCGCCATGTCCCATGTAGTCGTCGATATCGGGATTGTCATCGTTTCTTCGACTTTCAGGAATGCGGACCCAGGGCCGGACCAGCAGGGCCAGATTGCCGCGCTCGAAGCCGAACTGTGCATAAACCCGGTTCCAGCTGCGCGACAGGTCTTCGCCGCGGCCGTTCGACTGGTGAACCATGCCGAGATTGATGAAGCGCCCGCGAAAACCGGCCAGCGCGTAATTGGTTCGGAACACCACCATCGCCTCGGGCTCGTAGCTGGTCTCGCGGAATGGCGCGGAAATATTGTCGTTGTACGCCTGCCAGAACGAGGTCGTAGTGAAGCCGAACCAAAGGTCGACATTGTCGTGACCGAATACCCCCTGCATACCCTTGACCTTGAAACTCAGCTGCAATTCTGCCTCGATGCTGTCAAGACCGAGATCAGAATGGGCCAAGGCGTTATGAAACGGCGTGCTGTTCGGTGCATTGCTGTACTTGATGGGCAAAAAATAAGTGGGGTGATGGGGCTGGAACAGGAAAGCACCCTGCTTGGCTTCGTCGTCCAGTTCCCAGTGGCGCGACAGCGCCGACAGCAGCTTCGGTTCCTGCGGTGCGGCCTGGGTCGCGACGAGCGCTTCGCCAGGTTTCGGTTCAGATCCGGCCGCGGCCGACGCAACTGCTTCGGGCTGCGAACGCCCGGACAGGCTATCGTAGCAAGCCAGTCGCTCGATATCTGCCGAGATTGCGCTGCACCCTTCCCAGTCAGACACCGAAGCGGCCCGCGCATGCGCCGGCAGAATGAACCCCGGTAATGTCAGGAACAGGATGCAGGATAATTGGCGGAGCAAATTCATCGGCACGGGCTCATTCGAGGAGGACGCTCTGGCCAGGTATCGGCGCCATCGCATCCCAGCCGAACTGCGTCTTAATATCGACGGCAAACCCATTCGCCACCGTCTCCTCACCGTGCACTACGAACACCTGGCGCGGCTTGCTGCGGAAATGGCCCAGCCAGGCGAGCAACGCGGTCCGGTCGGCGTGCGCCGACAACCCGCCGAGCGTGTAGAGATCGGCACGCACCGGAATGTCCTCGCCCAACAGACGCACTCGCTTGGCGCCGTCGACCAAACGACGGCCAAAGGTGCCGGCGGCTTGAAAACCGGTGATGAGAATGGTCGACTCACGGCGTGCCAGATTGGCGCGCAGGTGGAACTTGATGCGGCCGGCCTCGCACATGCCGCTGGCCGAGATGATGACGGCACCACCCGTGATGCGGTCGAGTGCCTTCGATTCTTCAACATCCTCGACGAAATTCAGCTTACGAAAATACGCGGCGACACCGTGCTTGCCCATCAGCGCATGCGTCTCGGCATCGAGCAGTTCCATGTGCCTGAAGGTGATTTCGGTAGCCGCCGTGGCCATCGGCGAATCGACAAAAACGGAGAGCTTTGGAATGCGTCCCTGCCGGGTCAGATCAGCCAGCAGATACAGCATGTCCTGGGTGCGGCCCACCGCGAAGGCGGGAATGATGACGTTGCCGCCCTTCCGTTCGATTGTGTCGTTGATTACCTCCACCAGTTCGTCCAGCGTCGCCTCCATACTCTTGTGGTCGCGGTTGCCATAGGTTGATTCGACCAGCAGATAGTCGGCATCGAAGATTGGCGTCGGGTCGCGCAGCAAAGGGCGTGCGGGCTGGCCCAGGTCGCCGGAAAACACGATCTTGCGACGGCGCGCTCCTTCGCCTACCCAGACTTCGACGATCGCCGATCCGAGAATATGGCCGGCGTCACGGAAAGTGCAGCGAACCTGCGGGTGCGGCGCAATCTCCAGATCGTAATCGACCGGATTGAGCCGCGTAAGCGAGGCCTGCGCCTGCGCCACGGTATACAGTGGCGCCGTGTCGCGCGGAGGCTGGCCGCGCGCTTCGTCGCGTTTGGCCATTCCCTGGCGAAAACGGTGGAGGTTCTGGTATTCCGCTTCCTTTTCCTGGATGTGCGCCGAGTCGGGCAGCATCACCGCCAGCAGGTCGCAGGTCGCATGCGTGGTGTAGATGCGACCTTTGAAACCAAGCGCAATCAACCGCGGCAGCAGTCCGGAGTGATCGATGTGGGCATGCGTCAGGATGACGAAATCGATCGTTCGGGGATCGAAGCTGAAGGCGCGACGATTCTTGTCGTGCGCTTCGCGACCGCCCTGAAACATGCCGCAGTCAACCAGAAAACGCACGCCGTCGGCTTCCAGCAGATAACTTGAGCCGGTCACTTCGCGCGCCGCACCGAGAAAAGTCAGTTTCATGGCAGATTATTACGTAGCATCAGTCTAGTGGGATCAAGCGAGGGTTTCGATTTTACACCGGCGCAACGTCCACTTTCTCGTACGGCGCAACGCTGTGCACCGTTTCCAGTGGCGCGGTATCTCGCGTCAATTCTGCTTCGTATCACTTGCACGCGTGCTGCCGATACCGTGAAGAAAAATGGGGAAAACCAGCTTTCCCTCCGAAACCAGCGATTTTCGCGCTTCGATGATCGAAACACGCAGCACCAGGCCCTGGATGATGCCGGTGAACATGACGGCTGCGCCATGCTCGTCGAGGTCGGGCCGAACAAGATTTTGTACTTTGGCCTGGCTGATGAGGCCAGTCACCTTGGCTTCGTAATCTGCCAGGATGCTGCGTATCAGTTCCTTGATCTTGGGGTTTTTTTTCAACAGCTGATCGGTGAATATCAGCTTCGGGATCGCAGGCACCTTGTCGACAAAACCCAAATGGGCAAAAAACATCTTCTCCAGCGAATCGAGTGGATCGCTGCCCTGGCCGGCCGCCAGATCCACCACGCTCATCAATCGCCCCCGCACCCAGTGGACGGCCGCGAGCCAGATCATGTCCTTGGTGGGGAAATGCCGGAAAATTGCGCCCTGCGTAACACCCACGGCCTTGGCCATATCCTGTGTCGTCACGCCGTCCACGCCCTGCTCACCGGCAAGCTCCACGGCAGCCTTGATGATTTCTTCCTGGCGCTCTTCAGCCGATAGCCGTTGTCTGCGTTCACTCATTTGCCGGTTTCCTTGTCCCATGTTTCACGTAATTTCAGAATCTGCGGATGCACATTCCATGCGGTAGCGAGACATCACTTACGCTGCAGATCATGCAGTAATCTTTGATAATCGGTCGATTCTTCAATTAATCGTGGCCCCAGCGCGCGCAGTTTATCCACGGTTTCCGCAGGCAAGCTATACGAAGTTGGAATTCCACCAAAAAAATCACGCTCGGCAGGGTTCTTGATCGCGTCGAAGGTCACTTCAATCAGATAGAAATCAAATCCGGCTTCCGCCCCGCCGGCCGGTTGCTCTCCGGATGATTGTTCGCGCACCTGCCTCGCCCAATCCTCGAAATTGGTCTTGAGGAGTTCGATGGTTTCAAACGAATAACGGTTGATCGGGATGTCCTTGATCGCCCTGAAAACCTGGGTGATGGTCGGCACCGCCTCCATGCGGTCAAGAGACAGATCCGGAGCGGTCTCGGCGTTGACGACGATCAGCACCGCCTTGCGAAGCCGTTCGAACTGCATGGCGCGGGCGAGTTCCAGCGGCCCATCGCCGGATGCCACCCGGTCCAGCATCCCGCGCAGGCCGATATTGTCGGTGATGCCACCATCCAGCAGATGAAGATAGGGCCGGGCTTCGGAATCGAGATAGGAACGCACCTCGGCAGCTTTGTATATCTGTCGCGCGGTCGTCCCGTGGGAGGTCACGGTAGCTTGTGCCGGACCGTCATAGCCACATGTGCCACCGTAGTTCCTGATGGTGAGCGGACTGAACACAATCGGCACGGCACTCGAAGCCGCCACCGCGCGCGCCAGCGGAAACGAGGAAAGATCAGAGCAGAGCAGGTCGAACTGATCCTGGGTGAATTCGAAGCGCGTGCCCAGCGACATGTCGCTGGCATTGATCATCACGAAGGGGCGTTGCCCCCGCGCGACCAGATCGCCAAACGTGGCATGGTCGAAAATCTCATCGTCGAGGTATTCGGCCACCAGGTCGATCCTGCCGAATAGTGGCGACGACGCGCGTGCGAGGTTGACCGGAGCGAGTAGCTTGCGGATGAGTTCATCCTGAACGTTGCGTTTCAGGAACCGGCTCTCGAAATCGCTGAAAATCCGCTCACCGTAAAGCGCGTAGTAGGCAGCAGTGAAGCTGCCGCCGGACACGGAGGACAGGATATCGACTTCATCGAGCAAACGACCGGACTTCTCGTTCCGGACGATTTCGGTGTGGGCAAGGTGCTCAAGCACACCATAGGCCAGGGCCGCCGCACGCGTGCCGCCACCCGAAAAGGTGACGACGACCAGCATGTCATCGCCCTCTTCCGGGCTGGCAAGATTCGTGAAGCGGTAGCCATGGGTGGGGTTGTATTGATTCAGCGGCTGGTTCGGCGGGTAATGCGCACACCCTGCGAACGAGAAAACGCAGGCCAGCAGCATCCATTGCCGGAAGCCTGTTCTGCACGCATCCCGCACAGCGCACGCTCGCAGGAGAAATCTGCCACGGCACGATCCAAGTAGCGTACTGAGCGCCTTCGGCAGCGCACGCGTGCTGAAGCTGGTGGAGGAGCTGGCGTTAACGGTCAAGCGCATTATCTGCCCGAGACAGGCGGAACGCCTTTGTAGAAATTCCGCAACACGGCAACCGCTTCGTCCGCACTGTCGACAATCGAGAAGAGCTCGAGGTCCTCCCGGCTGATCATCCCTTCCTCGACCAGAAAATCGAAATCGATCAGTCGCTGCCAGAAGCGTTTGCCGACCAGAACAATCGGCATCGGCTTGATCTTTCCGGTCTGCACCAACGTGAGTGTCTCGAACAGCTCGTCGAGCGTTCCATAGCCACCCGGAAAGGCGACCAGACCCTTGGCCCGCAACAGAAAATGCATCTTGCGCAAGGCGAAATAGCGAAACTGGAAACACAGTTCCGGGCTGATGAACGGATTGGGAGCCTGCTCCTGTGGCAGCGTGATATTGAGCCCGATACTGTGCGCGCCGACGTCGTGGGCGCCGCGATTGGCCGCTTCCATGATGCCCGGCCCGCCGCCCGTCACTACCACGAAATCGCACCGTTGCTGCTGCTGAAAATGGCGCGAGACGATTTGGGAGAAACGCCGCGCCTCATCGTAGTAGCGGGCATATTCGAGTTGCTTGCGCGCCCGCGCGATGCCGGCTTGCAGCGCCGCGTCGCCAGCTTGCCCGTCGGCGCCCTGTTGCAGCGCTTCGAGTTGTGCCCGCGCCTGATCCGACGGCAGCACGCGGGCGCTGCCAAACACAACAATGGTGGAATGGATGTTGTGCTGGCGCAGGTAGCCCTCGGGCTTCAATAGCTCCAGCTGCAGCCGCAGCGGCCGCAGGTCGTCGCTGCGCAGCAAATCCAGGTCCTCATAGGCAAGGCGATAGGATGGGCTCGCGCAAACCGCCCGAGATAGCGCATCGCGTTCCGCTGCCGAAACCGGGTCACCGGCAAGATCATGGTCATGTTCTGCGTTCATGAGTGGGCTCCGCTATCGGCCAGTCGCAGTCTCGCCGCCACTACACCAAACCAGAGCATTGCCGCCACCATCGACAGGCCGCCGGCCAGCACCAGTGCCGGCGGCACACCGAGCGCCACCTCGGACAGGATACCGAGCGGCATCAGCATGCCGGCCAGCGTCAGCCACGAGATACCCCTCGCGGAAGCCGCTCCGACGGGAAGCCGTAGCAACAGATAGCCCACCACGATGTTGATGAAGGCGAACAGGTTGCCGTGCACGTGCGCCAGACGCGATTCGAAATGCTTGCCCACGCCATAGTCGGCAACCCACGCCTCCTTGCCGGGCGCAAAATCGCGCAGATAGATCAGAATAAAACCGTACACCATGAAACCGGCGAGAAACAGAAAGCCCGCCGCGATATTCTTCTTCCCTTGCATGTCATGCTCCTTGTTTGAAGGCTATATGGGTCAGCGTGCAGCGCCAGCGCTTAATTAAAGGATCACGCTCTGGCCGGGCTCGGGCACGCTCACCACCCAACCCTTGTCGGTGTGCAGGCGATGGGCGAGCGCAAGTGCCGCCGTTTCCTCGCCATGCACCACGAAGGTCTGTCGCGGCGGCTGCCGGAATCCGCCGGCCCAGGCGAGCAGGGCCTGCTGGTCGGCGTGGGCCGAGAACCCGCCGAGGGTATGGATCGACGCGCGCACGGTGATCTCTTCGCCGAGGATACGCACGCGCTTGGCACCGTCGACCAGTCGCCGTCCCAGCGTACCCTGCGCCTGGAAGCCGGTGATCATCACGCTGCATTCGGAACGTCCGAGATTGTGGCGCAGGTGATGTTTGATGCGGCCGGCATCGCACATGCCGCTCGCGGAGATGATGATGGCACCGGAACGGACCCGGTTGAGCGCCATCGACTCGTCCACGCTGCCGACAAAATTCAGATGCGGCAGACTATGGCCCGCCGCGCGCCAGTCGGCGAGTTGGTGCGCCTCTTCATCGAACAGGGCGAGATGTTGCATGGTGATCCGGGTCGCGGCCGTGGCCATCGGTGAATCGACAAAGATGTTGAGATCACGCAGCCGCCCCTGACGCGTCAGCTGGTGCAGCGAATAGATGATCTCCTGGGTGCGCCCGACCGCGAACGCGGGAATAATGACATTGCCGCGCCGGGGTTCCAGCGTATGTTCGATCACCTGGGCAAGTTCCTCCAGCGTCGCCGGCAGGTCCTTGTGCATGCGGTCGCCGTAGGTCGACTCGATGAACAGCACGTCCGCCGCCGCGATCAC
>CAJDVN010000055.1_pt1 | contig 11596 bp, 9 predicted proteins | sample 7391301 | NCBI WGS metagenome assembly CAJDVN01 (sample SAMEA7055705, study PRJEB34461) | soil metagenome | biome: terrestrial ecosystem; feature: Peninsula; material: soil | place: Antarctica | collected 2016 | reverse complement strand
TTCCGTGCCAACTGTTGGGGTTTTGACAGCGTCGCCAGAAAGCCGGCGCTATTTATTCGGCGATATTCGTGAGCATCGTCTGTTTTCTTGGGCAGTTGCTTCAACAGCCGCACGAGGGAGGCGCGCCATTTTCGCCCTGATTCCGGTGCTGACTTGGGCGATGGGGGTTTTGTCGGCCTACGCTTGCAAATAGGCGGATACCGAAGGGCCAAAGGACATGGCCTTTGGCATCCACGGGATTTTGAGCGTGTTTTGGATCAGGCCTTGCGGGCAAATCGTTAGTGGCTCCAACAACCCGGCATCCTTGTGGCCGGCTATAACCCGACCGCGTATTTTGGCGCAGCTCAGTGCGAGCCGCCGCTGGGCTTGCCTTTCAGGCGATACAACGTTCCGCAATACGGGCACAGTGCCTCGCCGCTCACCTCGATGGGCAGGTAAATGCGCGGATGGGCGTTCCAGTCGCTCTGCTGCGACGTCGGGCAATGCAGTGGCAGATCGCTTTCGGTGATTTCGATGACGCGCTGGGTATTGTCGTGCCGTTCACTCATTCGATGCTCGCTTACTTGACCGGCGTGAGCCAGTCGTTATGGGACGCAGCGCGGCCATGCACGCAATCGAAGTACATCGCCTGCAGTTTGGTCGTGACGGGGCCACGTGTGCCTTCGCCGATGGCCCGATTGTCAAGTTCGCGGATCGGCGTGACCTCGGCGGCAGTGCCGGTGAAGAACGCCTCGTCGGCGCTGTAGACCTCGTCGCGAGTGATGCGTTTTTCGATCACCGGCAGGCCAATTTCACCGGCCAGCTGAATGATGGTGTCGCGGGTGATGCCTTCGAGTGCGCTGGTCAGGTCGGGCGTGTAGAGTTTGCCGTTGCCTCGGCTTCCTTGTGCGCCAGGATCGAGTTCATGTAGTTGCCGTTGGCCTTGGCCTTGCACATGGTGATGTTGACGTGATGGCGCGAGAACGAACTGGTCTTCACGCGGATGCCGTTGTCCAGCGCTTCCTGGCCAAGATAGGCGCCCCACGGCCAGGCGGCAACGATGACGTGGACCGACAGGTTCTTCGCCGAGATGCCCATGGCTTCCGAGCCGAAAAACGCCATCGGCCGTAAATAGCCGGATTCGAGTTTGTTTTCACGAACCACGCTACGCTGCGCCTCGAAAATCGTGGCCTTGTCGAACGGCAGTTTCATGCCGAGGATGTGGGCGGAGCGAAACAGGCGGTCGGTGTGTTCTTGCAGACGGAAGATCGCCGTGCCCTTTTCGGCCTTATAGGCGCGCACCCCTTCGAACACGCCCATGCCGTAGTGCAGGGTGTGGGTGAGGACGTGGGTGGTGGCGTCGCGCCAGGGGACGAGCTTGCCGTCGTACCAGATGACGCCATCGCGGTCGGCCATGGACATGGTGAAAAGTCTCTAACGGATGGAAAACGTCAATCTTACCGGATTCCTGACGCAGAGAAGCACACGACGGGTGGGGAGATTGACGGGCACGTTGCAGGCCTCTGCCCAGAGAGGTGGAAGAGGTTCGCGGGCCTGCTGCTGATGCCTTTTTGCGCTGAATTCGGGCGCTACAGGTCGCCTGGCGGCGTCAAAGATAGGTTTTGGCTTCCTCGCCCGGATTGGGAAGTCCCGCCAGGCGCCAGGCTTCGCGCGGGTCGGGAAACAGGTCCCGCAGGCAGCCAGGCTTTTGTCCGGCGAGGTGGCAGACATGGTGGAACGCGGTGATGCTGTTGTGTCTGGAGTACTCTTCGCGCAAGGTTTGCAGCAGATCAAACTGAGCGTCGCTGAGCGCGCCGATCCCGTCAGTCTGGGCGATGCGTTCTGCCAGGCCTTTATTCCACATGGCGGGGTCAAGCAGAAAACCATCGGGATCGAAGACGGCGGTGCTGGACGAATCGTACCGGGTATCCATTGCAATCTCCTGATGCAGTCATATGACTACTAGGTATAGCATCCGGTTCGCAATCAGCCAGGTTTGAGCGGGAGAACGTCTTCGACCGGCTGTGGCCGGCCGAAGTGATAGCCCTGGGCATAGTCCACGCCGAGTTCCGCCACCCACCGAAGAATGGCCTCGGTCTCGACGTATTCCGCAATCGCCAGCTTGCCGTAACCATGTATGGCCTCGACCAGGGCTTTTACGAACAGACGGTCATCCTCGCTGTGATCCAGCGTGCGAATGAATGAACCGTCGATTTTGACGAAATCCACCGGCAGATGTTTCAGGTACTGGAAGTTGGAAAAGCCGACACCAAAGTCGTCCAGCGCCAGCTTGCAGCCGAGTTCGTGAATACCCGAGAGCAGGGCTTCGGCATGGGTCATCTGGTTGAGGGTTGCGGTTTCGGTGATTTCCAGGATCAGCTGATGCGGCTGGACACCTTGCTCCGCCAGCATGCCCTTCAACAGGGCGGGCAGTTCCGGATTGTCGAGGCTGCGGGCAGACAGGTTGACCGCGAGGCGCAGGCCGGGCCGGCTCGCTATCAACGCAATGGCGTGTTGCAGCACCCACTGGTCGATCTCGCGGATCAACCCCGAGGCTTCTGCTGCAGCGATCAGCGGAGCGGGCGGCAGAATCTGGCCGTCCGGTGTCCGGACCCGCAACAGGGCTTCGTAGTGCGTGGCCTCACTCGTCCGGGTGGCCATGATGGGTTGCAGGAACAGCGTCAGCCGGTCATCGTGCAGTGCATCGGTGATCAGGGCGAGTTGCGCGGTGCGGTCCAGCAGGCTTTCGCGAGTGCCGTCTTCCGGATTGTAGAGATGCCAGTTTGAACGGCCTTTGGCGCGCGCCTGGGAAAGCGCCAGATCGGCATGCCCCAGCAGGCTTTCCGTGGTGTAGTCGGGTTGCACCGTGGCGATGCCGACGCAGGCGGTGGCGATATGGTGCTCGCGGTCGCCCTGGCACAGAAACCGTGCAGTCTGCAGCAACTGGGCGTCCGGCAAGGGCCCGAAGTAGAGAGCAAATTCGTCACCACCCAGCCGGGCGGCCAGCTTGGGTGCTGGCTGTAGTTCGCGCAAGCGTTCGGCCATGTGCTGGATTACGGCATCGCCGGCACTGTGACCGGCCAGATCGTTGATCGTCTTGAAGTCATCGAGGTCGATCAGCAGAAGCGCGCCACGCTTCAACTCGATTAGGGCATGCGCCAGCCGCCGCTGGAAACCCTGACGATTGTAGAGTCCGGTCAGCGTGTCGTAGTCGGACAGATAGCTGGCACGCGCCTGCGCGCTCTTGAGTTCGGTCAGGTCGAGCCCTACCGAGAGGATTAGCGGCTCGTTGTCGTCTTTCTGGCCGATCAGCGAATGGACCCAGGTGATGTTGCGCAGACCGTCGGGCGTGACGAGTAATGACTCGAACCGGAGCGGGGCGACATCGTTCAGGAAATGAGCGAGGAGCCGCGAACGCCAGTCGCGGCTTTCCTGCGGCGTAATCATCAGCTTGAAGTAATCCTGTCCGATCAACTGCTGTTCGGTGAGGCCGGTCACGGTCTCCACGTAATGGTTGGTCATGCGGATCACGCCCTGGCGATCCTGGGTCAGGATCAACGCCTGCGCGGTATCCAGCAAGCCCGAGATGAAATCGCGCTCGTGCGACAAGGTGGCAACCAGCTTGGCGAGATCGTTCTGTTGGCTGCGTGTGGACGTGTCGAGGGATTCGAGCTGGCCGGCGAGGGTGAGCGCGGCTTGCTCCAGAATGGAGAGTTCGTCGCGCGGTGCCGTGTCGCGAAACAGCAGGTGCTGGCGTGCATCCTGCCAGCGGCCATCGCCCAGCAAAGGCAGGCCGGTGCTGACGCGGTTCAATCGCCGCATCAGCCAGGCGAGCGAAACGAGCAGCACGCCTTCGGCCAGAATGAAAACAGTCAGTCCCGTGGCCAGATTGACCAGAAAAGAGCGGTTGATGGCATGTTCAGCATCGGTTACGTCCTTGCGCGCGATGAAATATGGCGTGCCGGGTGTGATCGCAAGTGGCTTCAGTTTTTGCCACACGTAGGACTTGCCGGCGCTGCGAGTCAGGGCCGACTCGAATTGCGGCTGTTGTGGAGAGGGAATGAAATCGACCTTGTCCACCATCGTTCTGATATCCGGAGTGGTCGTGGCGATTAGCATGGCTTTCTGCTGGTGATCGACGACCACGGCCAGATCGTGACCGCTGCTCTGGCCGAACGTGCTCAGCAAGCTGGATAGATCCATCGAGACCACCACCACGCCGGTGGTACGACCCTGGCGCAGCACCGGCGCCATGCCATAGAACAGGCAGTGCTCGGCACAGTGAAGGCCGCTGGCAGGCTGTTCGCTTGTGAGCACTTCGGTGAGGTGGGCTGTTATCAAGGCGTCCGGTGCGGGTGTGCCGCCGAAACCGGTCACTAACTGCTGGCTGGCATCGTACAGACGCAGGCTTTCAAAACCCTGATTGAGACTGAGCTGATCCCAGTAGGGCTGCAGGGCGAGGCCGGTCTCCAGATCGGGTGGGCCGCCGTGGCTGGCTACCAGAAAATCGGCCAGGGCCGATCCGGCATCCACCAGTTGACGTTCGTTCTGCTGGATCAGGAAGCGCAGCAGCGCTTCGTTGCGGATTGCGCTGTCGAGTCGTGTTTCCTGCACTTCGCGCCGCAGATTGGCGTCGTTGATCCAGGTGAGCACCAACATGCCGATCGCCATGGCCAGCGTGAGCGGCAACAGCAGCTTCCATTTCAGGCTGAGAAAGGCAGGCGGTCGCATGGCCTAGAACCGGTAGGCAGCTTGCAGAAGCCACATGTTCCAGCGTTGTTCGCGACTGATGAAGTCGGGATTATCCGGGCCCGGCAGCCAACCGGTGCCATCGACATGGTGAAATTCCGCACGCAGCATCAGGCTGGGCGTGGCATCCCAACGCAGCCCCAGCGTCGTGTCGTGGGCAAACATGCCGTGGGCCGGCAGACCGGTGGCGGCAGCAAACAGATGGCCGTCCTTGTCGTGCTTGTCCCGATAGAAGATGTCATGCCGCAGCATCGCTTCCCAGGCCGGCAGGAAACGCCATTCGCCCTGGAGATATCCGGACTGGATGAGCCGGTGGTTGTTGGGCAGGGAGGGTCCGAAACCGCTGGTATCGAAACGGGGTTCGCCGTACTCGGCTGTCAAGGTGACGGTATCGAGGCGCTGCTGGACCGTGAAGAGGAGGTTGCGGAATTGCACCTTGCCGGCTGCCAGCGTGTCGCTGGCGCCAGGCGCATAATCGGCACGGGCATCGGCATAGGTCAGCATCAGCGTGGTATCGGTTGGCAGGTCCCAGCGCAGGCGGGCGCCGAGGGCGCCCTTGCCTTTCAGCTTGCCTGGCCGCGCGTCGCTGAGAAAACTGTAATCGACGGAGGGGCTGTCAAAATCGGGGCGCACCCAGCCCAGCAGGAAGTCAAACGCGCCGTACGTTTGCACGCTGCCACCATGCAGGAAGGCACCGGGCGCGGCAAGCAGCAAGTTACGGCTGTTGTCGACATAGACTGATTGTGGCAGCAGGATGCCGGAACGCGTGAAGGGCACATCGCGTGTTTCGTTATACAGACCATAGGGAAGCTTGACCTTGCCGAACTTGAGCCCGAGCTGGCTGCTTTCGGTCTGGTAGAACTGCCAGTCCGCCTGGGCATAGTCCACGCGCACGCCGTCCCGATCGCTTTCGCCCGCCCGTCGATACAAGACCTGGCCGGACAATCGTACGGCATCGAGAGCTTGCCACGTTCCATGGAGGCCGGCTTCGGTAAATTGGGTGCTGATGCCATTCCGGCTGTCACCGAAGAAGCGGTTGTTGGTGCTGCCGATCAGGCCCTGGGCGACGAATCCCTGGATCTGATAGCGTGGCCCGACCAGCTCGTTCGCCCACGCGGGCGACACCGCCAGCAGGCCACTCAACAACAGGCTATTCCAGCCTGAGCGTCTTGATGCCGTCATAGACCATGTCCTTGCTTGTATAGCCGATTGCATCCGGCGTGGCTCGCACGCGTGCGCGCATTTCGTTCTCGTCTTTTACCTGAATCGGTGCACTGGCCATTCCACTGAAGCTCATCCGGTCCCAGGTTTGGCGCAGACGATACGGATAGAGCCCGAGTTTTTCCTTGGCAAAGGCTAAATGTGCTGGGTTATCGTCCGGCAGGACGAAAATCACGATGGGTTGGCGGTTGGGCCACAGCGTCTGGCGCAGGGTATAAATGTTGCGCAGGGAAGCGAGGCTGATGCTGTCGCCTTCAACGTCGGGGTTTACGATGACTCCGGCTGACGCGGTAAGCGGACTGAGCAAACTTGTCAGCAACACCAGCCGCCAGAAAAGGAAATACGCTTGAGCCACTAGGCCTAAATATTGATTTTATTGAGTTGCCGCTTTATAGCATGGCGAATGCCAGACGGGCAGCAGTCAGAGGATTCGTTTGCGCGGTCAAGTTGCCTGACCAGCGTACGTACGGGGGCGGGCAGCGCCGCATCGAGCGCATCGGCCAGAGGAAGCCATATCTGGCCGGGTGGTGTGGCGTGGCGTGGCGCAATTCGAAGCGCCACCGGCTGGATATGCAGCTTGAAGTGGGTGAAGCTGTGGGTGAAGTTCGGCAGAGCCTGCCGGGTCAACGTGACGAAACCGAAGTGTTCACGGCAATGATCGGTGGCGTCGACGTCGAAGGGTAGCTCGGGCAGGCTCCACAAGCCACCCCAGATGCCTTGCGATGGGCGCTTTTCAAGCATGAGCTCGCCGCGATCGAGCAGCAGCAACATCTGCACCTGTTTTTCCGGCAGCGTTTTTTTGGGGCGTGATGTCGGCAGTTCGCGGGTACGGCCCTGTGTGTGGGCGATGCAGTCGACGTTGACCGGGCAGGCCGTACAAGCCGGCTGGCTGCGGGTGCAGACGAGCGCGCCGAGATCCATCATGCCCTGGGTGTAGGCTTCGATTGCCGTGCTCGGCAGCCGCGATTCCGCTAGCGCCCACAATGCCGACTCGACCTTCTTGTCGCCGGACCAGCCGGCGATGCCGCCATGGCGTGCCAGTACGCGCTTGACGTTGCCATCGAGAATGGCGCAACGCTGGCCGAATGCCAGGGCGGCAATGGCGGCCGCGGTCGAGCGTCCCACACCCGGCAGTTGCACGATGACGTCGCGCTGTGCCGGAAACATGCCGCCATGTTCGGCCACGATGGCGCGCGCGGCGGCGTGTAAATTGCGCGCGCGGCTGTAGTAGCCAAGTCCGCTCCACAAGGCGAGCACGTCGTCTTCAGGCGCGGCGGCCAGGGCCGGCAGGGCGGGGAAGCGCGCGAGGAAACGCTCGAAATAGGGAATGACCGTGGCGACCTGGGTCTGCTGCAGCATGATTTCCGACAGCCAGATGCGGTAGGGATCGCGTGTGGCCTGCCATGGCAAGGTGTGACGACCGTGGTGCCGATGCCAGCGGATGATACGGGACGAAAACGAGTTCACGCCGGCAGAGTAGCATCCTTTAGGGCCCGGGCCGGGGCGAAGGAAAGCCGCAACAGAGACGTGGACGAGTACGCGGCTGTTACCGATATCGGCACGCCCGCGTACTTGGGACACTCAGGCGTGGCCGAGCTTCTGGCGGAACAGCCCCATCAGCTTGCCGAACGCTGATTCGGTGATCGATTTGCGTTCGACCAGCACGGCTTCGCCGTGACGCAACTTGTCGGCCAGGCGATGCAAGCCGATCGAGAAGCTGTTCATGCCGTCCTGATCCGAGAACAGATAGGTGTTCTTGATGCCGCTGATCCAGCCCAGCCGAGCCCAGCGGAAGGTGCCGTCGTCATAGTGGAATTCCACCCAGTCACCCTTGTCCAGGGCACGTGCACGCAGGGTGAACTCGTCTTCCACTTCGGGTACGACCGGCTCGGCTTCGGTTGCCTCCGCGATGTGGGCCTCGGCGACGGTGGCCTCGAAGTCAGTCTGAGCAGTTGCCAGCGCCTCGATTTCCTCGGGCGTGATTTCGGGCAATGGAACCGGCTGGGAATTGGGCCGCACCGCGTTGGCGTGCAGGATGACCAAAGTGGCGAAGAAGCGATCGGAGAGTTTCTGCGGCAGATCGATTTCCGCCGTGCCTTCGCGCAAGCGCTTCAGCAACCCGGGCAGGATGCGCACCAGCATCAGGCGCGCGTCCATGTCGGCCTTGGACTGCACGCTCCAGACCAGCTCGCGCATGGTTTCGACATGACTGTTGAAATGCGCGCCTTGTTCACCTTCGTTGATGTAATCCTGGGTAAGCAACTGCGCCCAGTCACGGCGCAGGAATTCGCGCACCGCGTCGTCCGCCTGCTGGTCCTTGAGCGCACGATTAATGAAATCATGCACGATGACCGGTTCGCTTTGCTTGATGTGGGCGATATCCGTTTGCAGGCTGACGTCCACCGTCTCCTCGAGCGTTTCTTCCAGGGTGGAAGCCATGGTTTCCAGCTCGATGGCGGCGGATTCGAATACGGCGATATCCTGGTCGAAGCTGTCCAACACCCCGCTGATGACCTGCGAGATGGCGTCCAGGCGGGCGCTGCCTGTCTCGTTGTCGGGCAGGTGCACGGAGAGCGTGGCGGTCGCATCCAGCATGCGGCGTACCGGATGGTTCGACTGTGAGAAGAAATTGCGATCGAGCATTGCCGCCTTCAGTACCGGAATCTGCAGACGCGCGATTTGCGCCTTGAGACGATCGGGAATGGAAGCTTCGTCGAAAACTACATCGAACAGCATGGCCACGGCATCCACCAGCACGGCATCGAGCGGGCTGGCTGACTGCATGACCGGGCTTTGCTGCAGGCTGCGCAACACATTGCTGACGTTGGCGGCTTCCAGCAAAGGCAGTTCGAAGCGCCCGCCGTCGGGCAGCATGATGGCGCCGGATTGCAACTGGCTGAGCGAATCGAGCAGGCTGACGCTGCCAAACCCACCCGGCGCACTGCTGCCGGCACCGGTGCCGGCGCTGCCGCCACCGGCATAGCCACCCGTTGCCGGGCTGCCGCCGTGCGCGAGTTGCTCGAACAACCTGAACATGTCACCGCCGGTTTGTTGTCCTTCCGACATGGCAGGGGCTGTGCCGGCGGATGCGGTGCCTTGCTGGGCGGGACCTGCGCCTTGAGCCCGGTTTTTCGCGCCGACCTTGAGGTCGGGCAGGATGCCGCGGTCGATCAGGTCACGATTGATGCTCTGGTAGATGTGGGCGAGTTCGGTGGTGAGCACCAGATCAAACTGGTTCAGCAGCACGATCCGCATGTCCTGCTCCAACTGCATGCGGGTGATGCCTTCAAGCATCGCTTCGCACAGCGCACGCGGACCGAGCGGATTGTCGTTTTCGGCTAGATCGCTACGGCCCAGCAGATGCGCAATGCGGGCATCCAGGGCAACCAGTTCCTCGGCGCAGTTGAAACGTAGTCGCGAGGTGGCTTTGTCAACCGCCAGCGTGATTTCGAAGTCCTGGTCGTCCACCAGGGACAGTTCGAGCAATTCGCTGCCGGCCGCCTTCTCGCGGCTGAGCGTAAAATTGCTGAAGTTCTGGCAGTAAGCATCCTTGCAGGCGCTCAACAGTTCATTGGCCTGCTTGTTGAGGATGCCCTGGGCACCGTAATACGTGTTGCGCGTCTCCAGCAAAGGCGAGCGCTCGGCCATTGCCAGCATGGTGTTTTCCATGGCCTCGGCCTGTCGGGTCAGCACACGGGTAGCGCCCTCGATCAGCAAGTCGCGGCAGCCGTGCAGTACGGACAAGGTTTCGGCGGAGACCTGCGCGCGGCGCGATCGCTCGAATTGATTGAGGTTGACTACGACTGAATTATCTGGCATCTCGCGCTCCATGGGATCACCTCGCGGTATCGGCGGCTGGCCGGCCTGAACGGAGGGTGTACGCGTGACAGGAGTACTGCCGGCGGCCCCGCTATCTCGCCCGTCACATGCGTTGGGAGAGACCGGTAACTTTGCGTCCCTGCCTCGCGGCTAGGTTTGCCTTGTTCGGTGGTCGGCGATTGCGCCGAAAAACCGACACACAACCGCATAATGGGTCTATCGGCCACGGCGAACGAAACTTGAGTGGAGCCAAAGTCGAAATATCAGGCTGCGCCGGTTGCCAGGCTGTCTTTAAGGTGCAGCATGGCTTTTCGGGTTAGCGACTGCTCCGGAATATGTGCCTGGCCAGCACGGATTTCAGTCGCGAGGCGCTCGCAGTCCAGTGAAAAGCACTGCCCGCCTTCGCTGTCGCAAAGCAGCAGGCGGCCGCGTACACCGACCCAGGCTACGCGAGCGGTCGCGAGCCCTTCGTAAGGCGGATCGAAATCCACCCAGTCTCCCTCAATCAACCGCTGAGATTGCTGCAGGGCGGGGTCGTTTTCCGGCGAGCCTTGTACTTGTCCGGCAAATGATTCGATTTGCGCCTGAGTGATGCGCTGTGGGGTAAACGTGCTGACCCGTGCTTCGCGGTGTCCCAGGGTCGGGCGGATCCAGCATTCCTGGGTGGCGGTAATGGCGCTGAAAAAATCCTTCAATTGCGCCGACTCGGCTCCCTGAGCCTGGAGACCCTTCCGCAATGCGGCATTGATGGTCGGGATCGATTGCAGGCGGGCTTCTCGCGTAGCGTCGCTGTCGGGAGGATGCAGGCTGAGAAAGAGATTCTGCAGGGTCAGACAGGCTGCCCGCCAGTCGGGGCCTTCGCCGGATTCGGCCACGTATAGAGAGGCCATATGCGGAACCCAGGCAGTTTCCAGGCGCCGCAAGACAGATTCCGGAGCAGGATAGCGCTCGGTCAGGTCATTCAGGTTTTCCAGTGCCAGCAGCGTGCCCAGTTCCTGCCGCTCGATCCGCTCCAGATGCGTCACTTCAGCATTCAGCACGGCTTCCGTGCGGTCATTCTCGCTTGCCAGCCAGGCGGCGAGTGTGCGGTGCGTCCGGGCAAAGGCCTCGGTCGGGTGATCGGTGTCGTCGAGAATGGTGGCACAGGCGGTATGGATTTGTTCGAGTGCACTGTGGTGCGTGGCGTCGCCTTCGGGGAAACGTCGGGAGAACTGGCCCATCAGGTCGATCAGTTGGCGTGCCGGGTGCTGATCGTCGCTGAAAAACTCGGGCGAGACGAGCGCCACCCTGAGCGCCGGGATCTGCAGATGCGCGATTTCAGCCTTGTAGCGCAGCGAAATGGCGGGGTCGTCGAGGATGAACTCGAACAGGCCAGCCAGCGCATCCAGTGTGGCGAGATCGAATGTGCCGGTGCTGGTCTGGCGTGCATCCTGCTGCAGTTGCCGCAGAACCAGCGCTTGTTCTGCGTCATCATCAGCACTTGCGGGGCCGGGAGAAAATGCGCGTCGGTTGGCCAGGCCATCGACCAGACTGCGCGGCGGGGCAACCTGGAACAAGCCGCTCGGCAGTCCCCCGGTTGCTGGACCAAGTCCGCCGATAGCAGCAGCCCCGGCCCGGATATACGCCAGCACATCGTGTCCGGCATCGGGCTCGCTTCGTCGGGACGGTGTCGGGCCGGGGGCGTCCATGGCCGGAAGGTCGGGAAGATCGGCCGTGTTCAGGAACTGGTTGAGCGCGGTGTAGGTATGTCTCAGCGTATCGAGCAGCGGCGCGCGTACGCATTCAAGCAAAAAGGTACCGCAGGCCGGGCTCATGCCCTGTGAATCGA
>CAJDVN010000026.1_pt1 | contig 11845 bp, 7 predicted proteins | sample 7391301 | NCBI WGS metagenome assembly CAJDVN01 (sample SAMEA7055705, study PRJEB34461) | soil metagenome | biome: terrestrial ecosystem; feature: Peninsula; material: soil | place: Antarctica | collected 2016 | reverse complement strand
CAGCGTCGACACCGGCATGGGACTGGAACGCATTTCGGCGGTGATGCAGCACGTGCATTCCAATTACGACATCGATCTGTTCCAGACGCTGATCCAGGCCGCCGCGCGCGAGACGCACACCGGCAACCTCGCCAACAACTCGCTCAAGGTCATCGCCGACCACATCCGCGCCTGTTCCTTCCTCATCGTCGACGGCGTCATTCCGGGCAACGAAGGCCGCGGCTACGTGCTGCGCCGCATCATCCGCCGCGCCATCCGCCATGGTTACAAGCTGGGTACGCGTGCTGCCTTCTTCTACCGCATCGTGCCCGACCTCGCCGCCGTTATGGGCGAGGCCTATCCCGAACTGGTCAAGGCGCAAACTCGGGTGATGGATATCCTGCAACAGGAGGAGGAACGCTTCTTCGAGACCATCGAACACGGCATGGGCATCCTCGAGACAACGTTGCAGGCCTTGCCCGCGGGCGGCATCTTCGACGGTGAACTGGCGTTCAAGCTGCATGATACCTACGGCTTCCCACTCGACCTCACCGCCGACATCTGCCGCGAGGCGAATATCCGTGCCGACACCGCCGCCTTCGACGCCGCCATGCAGCGTCAGAAGAATCAGGCACGCGCGGCCGGCAAGTTCAAGCTTGGCGCCGGACTGGCGTATGCGGGCGAAGCGACCGTTTTCCACGGCTACGACTCGCTGACCCACGAAGGCGCCGTGCTCGCCTTGTACAAGGACGGCGTTGCTGTCGGCGAACTGAAGGAGGGCGAATCCGGCGTCGTCGTGCTCGACCACACGCCTTTCTATGCCGAGTCCGGCGGCCAGGTCGGCGACCGTGGCGCGCTCCAAGGCCTCAACGGCGTGCTCGAAGTGGAAGACACGCAGAAAATCCAGGCGCGGGTGTTTGGCCACCATGGTGTGGTGAAAACCGGCTCGCTGGTAGTCGGTGACAGCGTGCTCGCCCGCGTCGACGAGGACGCGCGCGCGCGGACCATGCGCAACCACTCGGTCACCCACCTGATGCACAAGGCGCTGCGCGAGGTGCTGGGTGAACACGTGCAACAGAAAGGCTCGCTCGTCGACAGCGAGAAGACCCGCTTCGATTTCGTGCAGCCGAGTCCGATGACCGATGCGCAGATCCACGAGGTGGAAGCGCGCGTCAATGCCGAAATCCTCGCGAATACGGCAACCCAGGCCCGGGTGATGCCGATCGAGGACGCACAGAAGACCGGCGCCCTGATGCTGTTCGGCGAAAAATACGGCGACGAGGTCCGCGTGCTTGATATCGGCAGCTCGCGTGAACTGTGCGGTGGCACCCACGTGGCGCGCACCGGCGACATCGGCGCCTTCAAGATCCTGCTGGAAACTGGCGTTGCCGCCGGTATCCGCCGGGTCGAGGCGACCACCGGCACCGGCGTATTCGCTTATCTCGGTGAAACCGAAAAGAACCTCGGCGCGATCGCACATCTGGTCAAGGCCACCCCGGCCGACGCGGCCGAGCGGGTGGCGCAATTGATGGAACACAGCCGTACGCTGGAAAAGGAACTCGAACGCCTGAAATCAAAGCTCGCATCAAGCCAGGGCGACGATCTGGCGCAGCAGGCGGTCGATATCGGTGGCGTCCGCGTGCTGGCGGCGCTACTTGATGGTGCCGACGCCCGGGCGCTACGCGAAACGGCCGACAAGCTACGCGACAAGCTGAAATCCTGTGCGCTGGTGCTGGGCACGGTCACCGACGGCAAGGTCAGCCTGGTCGCCGCGGTGACACCCGATGTCACCGGCAGGATCAAGGCGGGCGAACTGGTCAACTTCGTCGCCACCCAGGTTGGCGGCAAGGGCGGCGGCAAACCGGACATGGCGATGGCAGGCGGTAGCGAACCCGGGCAACTGCCGGCGGCCCTGGCTTCGGTGCGAGAGTGGGTACAAACGCGGCTAGCCTGACGGCAGGTACAGATTTTGCTCAATTACGCTCAAGGATTACCCGTTAAGTGCCTGAACGCACACTTCGTCACATTGGAATCGTTTTCACACTATGAATTCACTGGCAGATAAATTCGCTTCGCGCCTGGCCAATCTGGCGCCGTTTGGCAAACGGAACGACGATCCGCTGACCAATCTCAAGGCGGCCTCCCGCTGGGTCGAGAATCTGCCCATCGGCGACGCGTTCAAATGCCAGCAGTCCATTCTCAATGCACTCAAGCGCTTCAACGAAAACTCGACGCAATACACGAAAGATCGCCTGGCCATCTTCATGCTGCTGGACGAAAAGTCGCGCGACCTGCAGGACACGCTGGTGCGCCAGTATCTGCGCAACCCGCGCATGTCACGCCCGGTCGAAAGCCAGCTTTGGCACGCCGTGTATGGCCTCTATTGGGAAATTGCGCGCGGCTACCACGCCTTCGTGCTGCATCTTGTGCGGACGGCAGGAAAAGTCTCGCACGAAGAATCGATCCCGCTTATCACCCTGCGCGCCATCCGTACCTTTGGTCAGTTGCTGAAGTGGCGTTCCATTCGCTATCTGCCGGCGGGCGAGAAGCTCTGGCTGCGGCTGCACAACCTGTATCGCGTTGCCGAATCCGAAGGCTTTCATCAACAGTCTCTGACGACTTACGCCGAGGACACAGCCGGCTGTAGCTGCGAAACAGCCTACCTGCATATCATGATGTTGAATCTGGCCCACTCGGGCACGCTCTATCCGCGTCAGCTCGATCAGGCCGACCGCTGGCTGTGCGGCTGGCACGACATGCTTCGAATGGACCGCCGGCTTGACGCCGGCACGGACAATTTCGTGGTCGATCTGTCTGCCGACCATGGCCCGCGCCGCGTACGCAAACCCGATACCGACAAACCACTGCGTTTCTGGGCAACCGCAGACCTGCTGCACAAGCTGCAGGAATTGCACGCGGCACTCCAGGCTGGTACGTCTCCGGCGCAACTCGGCCTGACGGAAACCGCACGCACGGGCGAAAGCCTCGAACTGCTCGAGCATCTGCAGCGTCAATGGGCTTCGCTGGCCACGCGCGAGCAGCGGCGTGCGCCACGCGAATCGATCAAGCGTCTGGTCGACGTGACCCACGGCCTCGATGCCATCGTCGGCCAGATCAAGTCCGCCGACACGCCCGCCAGCGTCTCGCCTTATGGAGGCGGTCTGAATTACAACGAGGCCGACGATGTGCAGGTATACGGCTTCATCACCGACCGCACGCGCGAACGCGTCTCGCACATGACCTTGCCGGCCACCCGGCATTCGCCGGATGTCGAGCGCTGGATCATGAACGACGAAAGCGAATTCGGGTACGGCGCCATCGTCGAATCGCGCGACAAGGATTGGTTGCGCGTGGGGGCACTCATCGGCATCAAGCCGCACGATGCCCGCGACTGGCAGCTTGGCATCGTGCGCCGCCTGTCGCGCCTCAGCGACGACACCAGTTCGGTCGGTATCGAAACCCTGGCCGAAAAACCTACCCTGAGCATGCTGTACGCGACCGTTAACTCGGCTTATACCGTCAACGGCTTCGATAATAGTAGCGCCAGCCTGCCCCATCCCGCCCTGTGGCTGGACGGCGAGCGGAAGACGCTCATCCTCGACCCGATCCATTTCATGCTGGGCAAGGTATTCCAGGTTCAGGGCACGGCGGAACGCAAGTTCATCGCCCTGGGCAACCCGATCGAACGCAGCGAAGGCTGGACCCGGGTAGCCGTCGAACCGGTCAGCAGCTGACCCCGCCTCAAGTCCCTCTCCTCCAGGCCGCTAACGTCTATTAGTATGCGGCGTTAGCCCGGTTCCGAATGTGTTCTCCGGTTTAACTTTCACCGGGTCTCTGGCACAATCGTCGAAAATCCGACACGCACGCAATAATTTCCCTGTACGCAGATACAGGCGCGTTATCGGCACCTATAGACCTGGAGGACATGTGGTCCAAACCAACAAGCCTAGCCTGCTGATCGTCGACGACGATCCGCTGATCTCCGACACGCTCACCTATGTTCTGAGCAAGGACTTCGACATCTCCGCCGCCGAGTCACGTGCGCAGGTGAAAAGCCTGATGATGCAACTGGACGAGCCGCCGCAACTGGCCCTGGTCGACCTCGGTCTGCCACCGCAGCCGCACAAGCCCGACGAAGGTTTTGCCCTTATCGCCGATCTGCTGAGCATCTCCCCCAGCATCAAGATCCTGGTCCTCTCCGGCCAGAGCGACGAAGCCAACGCGCGTCATGCGCGCGCGCTCGGCGCGATCGATTTCGTCGCCAAGCCGTGCGAGCCCGAACGGCTGAAATCCCTGCTGTTCAACGCGCTGCTGGTACAGGATGCCGAGCGCAGTGCCGACAAAGCGCCCGTCCCCGCCAAGGATTCAGGCATCGTCGGCAGCAGCCCGGCGATGGACAAGCTGCGCGAACAGATCAAGCAGTACGCCGCGGCCCCTTTCCCGGTGCTGATCGAAGGCGAATCCGGCAGCGGCAAGGAACGCGTCGCCTCCGGCCTGCACCAGCTGTCGCCGCGTTCGCACAAACCCTATCTGGCGCTGAACTGCGCGGCGATCTCGCCAACGCTGGTCGAACCCACTTTGTTCGGCTACGCCAAGGGCGCCTTCACTGGCGCGACCAGCGCTCGCGCAGGCTATTTTGAGGAGGCTGAGAACGGCACACTGTTCCTCGACGAGATCGGCGAATTGCCGCTGGAACTGCAGGCCAAACTGCTACGTGTGCTGGAAAACGGCGAATACCAGCGCGTCGGCGAAACCCAGCCGCGCTTTTCCAACGCCCGTGTGGTGACCGCCACCAACCGTGACCTGCGCGCCGAAATCAAGGCCGGGCGCTTCCGCGCCGACCTCTACCACCGTTTGTCTGTGTTCTCCATCGCTGTGCCACCGTTACGCGAGATGGGACAGGACAAGCTCACGCTACTCAATCACTTTCGCGATTTCTACGCGCGCGAAGCCAAGAGCCAGCCGTTCTCGCTCGATGCGCGCGCGCAGCAGATGTGGGAGGACTATCACTTCCCCGGCAACGTGCGCGAACTGCGCAACATCGCCATCCGCCTGACGACCAAATATCCCGGCCTGACGGTCAATGCGCAGCAACTGGAGGCCGAACTCGACACCGACCAGGCCTATCCGCAGGAAATCCCGCTCGCCGGCGACGGCAAGGCGCTGATCGAGCTCGCGCGCAAGCAATTGCAGACGCTGGCCAACTTCAACCTCGACGTCACTCTGCGTCAGTGGGAAAAGGCCTACGTCGAGGCGGCGCTCAACATGACTCACGGCAACCTGTCGCAGGCCGCCAAGCTGCTCGGCATCAACCGCACCACGCTTTACAGCCGTATGCAGACATACGGGGCCGAATAAACCGCTTCCGTGTATTTCGACTATTTCGGTCTGAAAGAAGCACCCTTCCGCATCACGCCGAATACCGAATACTGGTATGCCGGCGGCCAGCGGGGGGAAATGCTCGCCGCCTTGTTGTACGCAATCGATCAGGGCGAAGGCATCATCAAGGTCGTGGGTGAAGTCGGCAGCGGCAAGACCATGCTGTGTCGCAAGCTGGTGGCGCAGCTTCCCGATACCATCGACAGCGTCTATCTTGGCAACCCCACCCTATCGCCCGATGACATGCTGGCCGCCATTCTCTCGGACCTCGGACTCGACGCCGCCGGAGAGGGCCGGCAGGCGCGACTGGCTCAGCTCAATGCCGCGCTGCTCACCCGCCACGAAGCAGGGCGGCGCGTGGTGGTGTTTGTCGAGGAAGCGCAGGGCATCGCACTCGACAATCTGGAGTTTCTGCGGCTGCTGACCAATCTGGAAACAGCGACCGACAAGCTGCTGCAGATCATCCTGTTCGGCCAGCCCGAACTCGACACGCAACTGGCCGATCCACGCATCCGCCAGTTGAAGGACCGCATCACCCTCAGCCTGAACCTATCGCCACTAACCGAACCCGAGGTCGCCGAATATCTGCGGGCACGACTCACAGTGGCCGGCTATCGTGGCCCCGACCTGTTTTCATCGGCCCTGATCGCGCAGTTGACGCGTCTTTCAGGCGGCCTGTCGCGCCGCATCAATGTGCTGGCCGACAAGACCCTGCTCGCCGCCTATGCCGGACAAACCCACACGCTCACCGCGGCGCATCTGGACGCCGCGGCAGGCGACGCCGAAATCCGGCCGCCTGCCCAAACCGCACGCCCTGTACGTCTGCCGCGCTGGGCGTGGCTGAGCGCCGGCCTGGCCGCCGGACTTGGTCTGCTTGCATTCGTCGCCTGGCAGACGCGCCCACCCGCTGCCCCGCCACCTAAAGCGTCGCCCCAAATAGCGGAGGCGCCTCGGCTGCCCACCCCCGTTGCGATCAGCCGCGTGACCGAACTGGCGCGGCAAACCCAGCGCTGGCTTGCCACCGCCGCGCCTGGCATCCATGTGATCCAGGTCGCCTCGGCTAAAGAAGCGGCGCAAGCAGCCGTATTACTGGGGGATTTGAACGCCGTTACGCCGCAACCGATACGGGTACTGCATGGCCTGAGTCGGGGTGTCCCCGCCTGGATGATTCTGGCGGGCGAATTCCCCAGCCGGGACGCCGCCATGGCGGTCATGCGCACCTTGCCCGCCACGTCTACCGGCGTGCCGTTTCTGCGCACGGTCGGCAAAATGCGCAGCGTAGTCTTGCCAACTGGATAAGAACTCGTGATGAATGCTGTGTTGAAACGCTCTGTATTGACGAGCCTGGCGCTGTCCGGCCTCGTGCTGGCGGGTTGCGTATCCCCACAGGCATTCGAGACCTCTCCCGGCCATATCACCCGCCCCAGCCCAATTGCTGTTCCTGCCGGCCCGCCGCCTGCGCCCGTCAAGGCCATCCCCGCCCTGGCCCCGCCCAGGCTGGCTGCGCCGATACCGACCTATACCGTCGTGGTCAACGATGTGCCAGTGAAGGATCTGCTGTTTTCCATCGCGCGCGATACGCAATACAACATCGACCTGTATCCCGGCATTACCGGTAACGTGTCGCTCAATGCCGTACAGGAGCCGCTGCCCGCCATTCTCGACCGCATCGCGCGGCAGGCCGGCCTGCGCTACGAAATGAATGGCAAGACGGTGTCGATCATGCCCGACACACCCTACGTCAAGACCTATTCCGTCAATTACGTCAATGTCGCCCGCAATACGACCTCCAGCGTCGGCGTGGCGGCGCAGATCGCCAGCACCGGCGGCGGCGTCGGCACGGGAACCGGCAACACTTCGTCCTCGGCCAATGCGGGAAATTCCTCCACCACCACCGTCGCCAGCGAGTCGAACAACGATCTGTGGACGGTATTGGCCGACAACATCCGCACCATGCTCGCCGGCACGCGCGCCGTCACCCAGAGCAACGAGGAACGCGCGGCCCGCCAGGATGCGGAGAAAGCCGAGCGCGCCGAACGGGTGTCGCAAGCCGAAGCGGCCAGCAAGGCCGGGGCAGGCGCCGCCAATCTGTTCACCGCCGCGTTCGCCAACCAGCCCGCGGGCGATGGCAAATACGATGTGGCGGTCAATCCGGTCGCTGGCACCGTGACCGTCCTCGGTACCTCCAAGCAACAGGAACTCGTGCAGCAATATCTCGACCGCGTCATGCAGTCCGCGCAACGCCAGGTGCTGATTGAGGCGACCATTGTCGAAGTCGCGCTCAAGGACCAGTACCGCGCCGGCATTGACTGGTCGAAAGCGCTGCAAGGCACCACCGGCTGGACGATCAATACCCTGGGCGCCGGCACCAATGCGCTGGCAGGGACACTTTCGCCTTTCATCCAGGCGACCTACACCAACACCGGCAGCAACGGCTTCACGGCGGCCATCGACCTGCTGGAATCGTTCGGCAAGACCAAGGTGCTCTCCAGCCCCAAACTCATGGCGCTGAACAACCAGACGGCCCTGCTCAAGGTGGTCGACAATCTGGTGTATTTTTCCGTGCAGTCGCAGCAGGGGGCATTGTCCTCCACCGGTTCGGTGCTCCAGCCCGCCACCTTCACGACCACCGCGCACACCGTACCGATCGGCGTGGTGATGTCGGTGCTGCCGCAGATCAACGAAAATGGCATGGTGTCGCTGACCGTGCGTCCCACCATCTCGCGCAAGGTGGGATCAGTCGACGACCCCAACCCCGACCTGCAAAAGGCGGGTGTCAAGAATTCTGTTCCCATCATCCAGGTACGCGAAATGGAATCACTGCTGCAGGTGCGCAGTGGCCAGACCGTCGTCCTGGGCGGACTGATCCAGGACGACAGCAACAACGCACGCGACGGCATCCCTGGCCTGTCGCGCCCGGAGGGTATCGGTGCCTTGTTCGGTCAGCATGAACGTATCAACAGCCAGACCGAACTGGTGATCTTTCTGCGGCCAACCGTGGTGTCCAATCCCACGTTGTCCAGCGATGCGCTTCAGCCATTCCAGCGACTCCTTCCCGACGGCGCACGGAGCCAGCCTTGAGCCTGCTGCTCAAAGCACTTAAACAGGCTGAAGCCTCCAACCCGGGGCGACTGGCCTCGGGCAAGTCCGACCCCGACAACCAGATCGAGAGCGACCTCGAGCTGGAACCCGTCCTTCCCGGCACGGCGAAGGCGCGCGAATGGGTCGAGCCGCCCGGTCTGCTGTTCGGCAACAACGACACCGTGTCCAGGGCGCCTCGCGCCAGACTTCGCTGGCCGCAACTTTCGCTGGTGCCGCTCACCGCCCTGCTGGCCGTCCTGGTCGCGCTCGGCTATGGGGCGTATCTCTACTTCGCCCTGCAGCCGTCTGCTGCGGTTCCGCCGCCCGCTCAGGCAGCCAGGATTCACGCCACGACACCCGCTGCAACCGCTCCTCTACTGCCGCAATCAGCGACGGCCACATCGTTGGCAAACCCTGAACGTCACGTCGAACCCGCCGTGCACACTCGTTCCGCGGTCGCTCACCCCGTCTCCTCTGTCGACCCTCCCCGGCGTACAGCCAGGCCCGCATCCAGCAAGCATCCGAAAACAGCGATGCCCACGGTGCCCCAGTTCCAGCCCGACCCCCAGACGAACCTGCTCACTCAGGCCTACGCTGCGTATCAACGCGGCGCGCTGACCGAGGCACGACAGCTGTATACCCAGGCCGCCACACATAGACGCTCGGTGGATGCACTGCTGGGGCTGGCGGCGATTGCCAGCGCGCAAAATCACGATGCAGATGCCCAGCGCCTGTATCGCGAGGTGCTCGATCTCGATCCCCGCAATGCAGCCGCCCAGGGCGCCCTGCTCGATCTGCAGGGCAATACCGACGGCCAGGCCACCGAAAGTCGGCTGAAAATACTGATCGAACGCACACCCAGCCCGCAGCTCTACCAGACGCTCGGCAATCTCTACGCCGAACAGGGGCGCTGGAACGACGCCCAGCCTGCCTACTTCGAGGCCTACCGAGGCGCCCCCGACAACGCCGATTACGCCTTCAACCTGGCGGTTAGCCTTGACCAGCTGCATCAGTACCCGAGCGCGCTGACATATTACGAAAAAGCGCTAGCCGGAAACGGCGCGCACCGCTATGACCGAGCCCAGGCCGAAGCGCGCGTTCAGCAGCTGAAGTCGATTCGGTAGAGCCGCCATGGAGCGCCGCAAGAAACTCCGCATGGGCGAAACCCTGGTCACCCAGGGACTGATTACTCTCGACCAGTTACGCATCGGACTGAAGGAGCAGAAATCCACTGGCTTGCCGATCGCCGACCCCGAAGCGCTGCAACTGGTACCCGAGGAATTCGCGCGCCGCCACCACCTGTTGCCGATCGCCCACGATGCTGCGCGCAACGTGCTGACGCTGGCGACCACCGACATGTTCAACGTGGTCGCGCTCGACCAGCTGAAAGCCGCACTCGGTGGCCAGATCGAAATCGACACGCTGCTGGCGGCCGAGGCGCAGCTGCTCGAATGCATCGACAAGTTCTACGGTTTCGATCTCTCGCTCGACGGCATCCTGCGCGAGATCGAGACCGGCGAAGTCGACTACGCCAGCCTCAACCCCGATACCGAGGAATACACGCAACCGGTGGTGCGGCTGGTCGGTGCGCTGCTGACCGACGCGGTGAAGCGCGAATCTTCCGACATCCACTTCGAGCCCGAACACGCCTTCCTGCGCATCCGCTACCGCATCGACGGCGTGCTGGAACAGATCCGCAGCCTGCACAAGACCTATTGGCCGGGCATTCTGGTTCGGCTGAAAGTGCTGTCCGGGATGAATATCGCCGAGACGCGCGCGCCGCAGGACGGCCGCATGTCCTTGACGCTGAATGGCCGCCCGATCGATTTTCGCGTCTCCTCGCAACCCGGCATCCACGGCGAAAACGTGGTGCTGCGGATTCTCGACCGCGAGAAATCCATCGTGCCGCTTGAACTGATGGGCTTCACCGACGACGCGCTGCGCGAACTGCAGCTGATGATGGCGCGGCCGGAAGGTATCCTCGTCGTCACCGGGCCGACCGGCTCCGGCAAGACCACTACCTTGTACTCGATGCTGTCGCACCTCAACAACGAGACCGTCAACATCATGACGCTGGAAGACCCGGTCGAATACCCGGTCACGCTGATGCGCCAGAGTTCGGTCAACGAAACACTCAAGCTCGATTTCGCCAACGGAATCCGGTCGATCATGCGGCAGGACCCCGACATCATCCTGGTCGGCGAAATCCGCGACAAGGACACCGCCGAGATGGCTTTCCGCGCTGCCATGACCGGCCACCAGGTGTTCACCACCCTGCACACCAACTCCGCACTCGGCGTGTTTCCTCGCCTGATGGACATCGGCATCCAGCCCGGCATTTTGTCTGGCAACATCATCGGCGTCATCGCCCAACGCCTGGTGCGAAAACTGTGTCCGCACTGCAGGGAAGCCTACACACCGGACGAGGACGAAGCGCACATCCTTGGCATCGACCCGGCCCAGCCGCCACAGATTTATCGCGCCGTCGGCTGCCCGGCATGCAACCACAAGGGCTACCGGGGACGGCTGGCGCTGATCGAGCTGCTGCGGATGGATCCGACGCTGGACGAACTGGTCGCCAACCATGCGCCGCTGCACGAAATTCGGCGTGCCGCCTTCGAGCACGGCTACTACCACCCGTTGGCCGAAGACGGCGTGAAACGCGTATTGGGTGGCGTGACTTCCTTGTCGGAGGTATCGCGGGTGGTGGATTTGACGGGGCGGGTGTGAAAAATATGGACCATCAAACTATTCACCACAGAGACACAGAGGCACAGAGAAATGCGTTGACCAACAGCGTCATTGGTGCGGCTATTGAGGTTCATCGTGCGCTCGGGCCAGGGTTGCTGGAATCCGCGTATGAAACCTGCCTTTGCCATGAACTCGGCCAACAGCAGATTCAGTTCCAGCGACAACTTGAGCTGCCAGTGGTTTACAAGAACATCTCTCTCGATTGCGGCTATCGCATCGATGTCGTCGTGGAAGAGCAACTTGTGCTCGAACTCAAAGCCGTGGAAAAGCTCTTGCCAGTTCACGAAGCGCAATTGTTGACCTACCTGAAGCTGACCGGATTGAAAATCGGCCTACTGCTAAATTTCAATGTCCCCGTACTTAAAAACGGCATCCGGAGACTCTGCTTATGATTCCCCTGTCATCAGCCCACTGTCGTCTTTCTCTGTGTCTCTGTGTCTCTGTGGTGAATGTTTTTATTCCCCACGCGGGCCACGTCGAGTAAGGCTTTATGCCCTTCTTCGACTACCGCGCCATCGACCAGACCGGCCGCAGCGTCAAGGGCACGCTGTCGGCGGTCAACGATGTCGATCTCGAGCTGCGCCTGAAGCGCATGGGGCTCGATCTCGTCACGCTGGTCGAACTGTCGCGTCAGTACGCCCCAACCGGCCGCGAG
>CAJDVN010000042.1_pt1 | contig 11957 bp, 12 predicted proteins | sample 7391301 | NCBI WGS metagenome assembly CAJDVN01 (sample SAMEA7055705, study PRJEB34461) | soil metagenome | biome: terrestrial ecosystem; feature: Peninsula; material: soil | place: Antarctica | collected 2016 | reverse complement strand
CAGTGGACGCGAATACTCGGGATCGATGCGTGCCAGCATCTCCTCGACCATCGCCGATTTCCAGGCACGCTCGAGCAGGCGCTCCTTGGCGATCGCCGGCGTTTCCGACGACTTGATCAGTTCGACGATCTCATCGACGTTGGCCAGCGCCACGGCCAGGCCTTCCAGGATGTGACCGCGTTCGCGCGCCTTCCTGAGTTCGAATGCGGTGCGGCGGGTGACAACTTCACGGCGATGGCGCAAGAAGGCGTCGAGCATTTCCTTCAGGTTGAGCAGGCGTGGCTGGCCTTCGATCAGCGCTCCTTCAGGTTGAGCAGGCGTGGCTGGCCTTCGATCAGCGCGACCATGTTCATGCCGAAGGTGTCCTGCATCTGCGTCTGCTTGTACAGATTGTTCAGGATCACATCGGCATTCTCGCCACGCTTCAGCTCGATGTAGACGCGCATGCCCGATTTATCGGATTCGTCGCGCAGGTCGGAGATACCGTCGATCTGCTTTTCGCGCACCAGCTCGCCGATCTTGATCAGCAGGTTGGCTTTATTCACCTGATACGGCAGTTCGTCGATGATGATCGCCTGCTTGCCGCCTTCCCTGCCGACATCCTCGAAGTGGCAGGTGGCACGCATCACCACCCGGCCGCGGCCAGTGCGATAGCCGTCGCGCACGCCGGAGAGACCATAGATGATGCCGGCGGTCGGGAAATCCGGCGCCTTGACGATGTTGATCAAGGATTCGATATCAATTTCGTGATCGTCCAGCAGTGCGAACAGCGCGATGCAGATGTCGGTGAGATTGTGCGGCGGGATGTTGGTTGCCATGCCCACCGCAATACCCGATGAGCCGTTGATCAAGAGGTTGGGGATCCGGGTCGGCATCACCAGCGGCTCGTGCTCGGAACCGTCGTAGTTGGGACCAAAGTCGACCGTTTCCTTGTCGAGGTCGGCCAGCAGTTCGTGGGCGATCTTCGACATGCGCACTTCGGTATAACGCATCGCCGCCGCGTTGTCGCCGTCGACCGAACCGAAGTTGCCCTGGCCGTCAATTAGCGGATAGCGCAGCGAGAAGTCCTGCGCCATCCGCACCATGGTGTCGTACACCGCGGTGTCGCCGTGCGGGTGGTATTTACCGATGACGTCGCCGACCACGCGGGCCGACTTCTTGTAAGCCTTGTTCCAGTCGTTGCCTAACTCGTTCATCGCGAACAGCACGCGGCGATGCACCGGCTTCAGACCATCGCGTACATCTGGCAGCGCCCGACCCACGATCACGCTCATGGCGTAATCGAGGTATGAGCGCCGCATCTCCTCTTCCAGACTGACCGGGAGGGTTTCCTTGGCAAACTGTTCCATAACCGGCTTTTTATTTATTCAGACTTTTAAAGCACGCGATTTTAGCATGGCCAGCAGACTCGACCGCCTATGCCAAACCGCGACCGCCTTTGCCAATCCAATCGTAAACGACGAGAATCCACGCCACCATGAAAGCCCCAGCCGACCTCCTTCTCCTGCCGCAATGGGTGGTACCCGTCGAACCGGCCGGGTCGCTGACCGATCACGCGGTCGTCGTACAAGACGGACGGATTCTCGACATGCTGCCCGCCGATGCGGCCCGGACGCATTACGATGCCGCACAAACGCTTAGCCTGCCCGGCCAAGCGCTGATCCCGGGCCTCGTCAACCTGCACGGCCATGCCGCGATGTCGCTGTTTCGCGGCTTCGCCGACGACCTGCCGCTGATGGCCTGGCTCAACGAGTGCATCTGGCCAGCCGAGAAAAAACACCTGTCCGAGGCGTTCGTGCGCGACGGCACCCTGTTGGCCGCCGCAGAAATGCTCGCCGGCGGCGTCACTGCCTGCAACGACATGTATTTCTTCCCGCAGGCGGCGGGCGAAGCCTTCCTGCAGGCTGGCCTGCGCGCCACGCTGGGCATGATCGTGCTCGAGTTTCCCAGTGCCTACGCCGTGGACGCCGACGATTACCTGGCCAAGGGGCTGGCCCTGCGTGACGAACTGAAGGACGAGCCGCTGCTGGGCTTCGCCTTCGCCCCACATGCGCCCTACACCATTACAGATGCCACCTTCAGCCGCATCAACACCCTGGCCGAACAACTGAGCCTACCGATCCATACCCATATCCACGAAACCACCGACGAAATCCACGATAGCGTCAAGCAATACGGCGTACGGCCGCTGGAGCGGCTGGCCCGGCTGGGCCTGCTGGGGCCGAATTTCATCGGTGTCCACGCGGTGCACGTGAACGAGGCTGAAATCGGGTTGTTGGCGCAGCACGGCTGCCACGTGGCGCATTGCCCGACCTCGAACCTGAAACTGGCCTCCGGTATCGCGCCGGTGTCCGAACTCCTGCGGGCAGGCGTCAATCTCGGCCTCGGCACCGACGGCGCCGCCAGCAACAACCGCCTCGATCTGTTCGCCGAGATGCGCCTGGCCGCGCTGCTGGCAAAGGGTACCAGCGGCGACGCCACCGCCCTGCCCGCCGCTGCCGCGCTGAAAATGGCCACACTGGACGCCGCCCGCGCACTCAACCTCGACGATCGGATCGGCAGCATTGCCATCGGCAAGCGTGCCGACCTCGTCGCGATCGACCTGCGTGGCTTGTCCATCCAGCCGGTATTTGACCCGGTCTCGCACCTGGTTTACGTTGCAGGGCGCGAGCACGTCACGCATGTCTGGATCGACGGCAGAATGAAACTGAATGACCGTCGGCTGGTCGATCTCGATATCGACGACCTGACCGCCCGCGCCGCCTACTGGCGCACCAAACTCGCCCCACAAGGATAGCCATGAGCAACGTTGACGCTGCCGAAATCGCCAAGTTTTCCGACCTCGCTCACCGCTGGTGGGACCCGAACTCGGAATTCAAGCCGCTCCACGAAATCAATCCGCTGCGCCTGAAGTGGATCGACAAGCAGGCACCACTCGCCGGAAAGAAAGTGCTCGACGTCGGCTGCGGCGGCGGCATCCTGACCGAGGCGATGGCGGCTGCTGGCGCTGCGGTCAGCGGCATCGATCTCTCCGAGAAGGCGCTCAAGGTCGCCAAGCTGCACCTCCTGGAATCGGGCCATAACGTCGACTACGAGTTGATATCCGCCGAAGACCACGCCGCCCTGCACGCCGGCGAATTCGATATCGTCACCTGCATGGAAATGCTCGAACACGTACCGGATCCGGCCTCGATAGTCGCCGCCTGCGCCAAGCTGGTCAAGCCGGGCGGCTGGGTGTTCTTTTCGACGCTCAACCGCAACGCCAAGAGCTATCTCTTCGCCATCGTCGGCGCCGAATATGTGCTCAAGCTATTGCCACGCGGTACCCACGACTACGCCAAATTCATCCAGCCTGCCGAACTCGCCCGTATGGCGCGCGAAGGCGGGCTCGACACCCGCGAACTCATCGGCATGACCTACAACCCGCTGACCAAGGTTTACAAGCTGGAAGCCGATACCGACGTCAACTACCTGATGGCGACACAGCGGGGAGAATAAGTCCGTGAAGCTCGAGAACATCCACGTCGTCCTGTTCGACCTCGACGGCACTCTGGTCGACACCGCGCCCGACCTCGGCCACGCACTCAATTTGCAACGTGCGCGCCATGGCCTACCCGCGCTGGCCGACGACATCATCCGCCCACAGGCCTCGCACGGTGCGCGCGGCCTGCTCGGCGTCGGCTTCGACCTGCATCCCGACGACCCTCGTTTTGCGTCCATGCGGGAAGAGTTCCTGCAGTTGTATGCCGACAATGTCTGCCGCTACTCGCGACCTTTCCCCGGCATTCTCGAACTGCTCGACGCCCTCGAAGCGCGCCAGCTCAAATGGGGCGTGGTCACCAACAAGCCGGCATGCTTTACCGAGCCCCTGATGTCCATCCTCGACCTGGCCGAGCGCGCCGCCTGCATCGTCTCCGGCGACACCTGTCCGCAATCCAAGCCGCACCCGGCGCCGATGCTTGCCGCCGCCGAACTGTGTGGCGTCACGCCGGCGCAGTGCCTCTATCTGGGCGACGCCGAACGCGATATCCAGGCCGCCCATGCCGCCTCCATGCCAGCGCTGGTTGCCGCCTGGGGCTATCTCGATGCGACCGACCGACCCCACACCTGGGGTGCCCATGCAGAGATCTATCGTCCGCTCGAAACCCTCGACTACTTGGCGCTCTGAACCATGGATTACGGCCTCATCAAGCACATCCACCTCACTACCGTCACCATCACGCTGGCGCTGTTCGTCCTGCGCGGCATCTGGATGATGGCCGACTCTGCCCAACTGCAGGTGCGCTGGGTGCGCATCGTCCCGCACGTCAACGACACCGTGCTGCTGGTCAGCGGCTTTGTCCTTGCCATCATGCTGGGGCAGTATCCGCTGGTGAACGGCTGGCTCACCGCCAAACTTTTCGGCCTGATCCTGTACATCGTGCTCGGAACCATCGCCATCAAACGCGGTCGGACCAAACGCATCCGTATCGCCGCCTGGATCGCCGCCCTGATCGTGTTCGGCTATATCGTGGCGGTTGCGGTCACGCACAATCCCTTCCCCTTCCTGCGCTAGATCAACACGGTTTTATTTCCGCCGGCGGAACTTTCCGGCAGGTCCACCCTCTATGCAGTACACTTGTTGTGCAGCACACAGGGGCCGACCTGGCTTCGACGTGGGTCGCAAAGCAGCGTAGGGCATACCGAGGGTCAGAGCACCTCGTAAATCCAACTGAAAAACTTTAGTCGCAAACGACGAAAACTACGCCCTAGCCGCTTAAGGCTAGGACTCACACCGGATCGTTCATGGGCCGGGCCGGCGCAAGCCGACAGTGAGTTAATTTACATGAGATCGTGTTCATTCGGGTCGCTTGGATGAATGCTAAATTAAGGCGACTCGGCGAGATCCAGCCTGTTCGGCGGGCGTGATGGAGCTTAAAGCTTAAAAACACCGGACTAAGTATGTAGAACTGCCTGTAGAGGGCTTGCGGACGCGGGTTCGATTCCCGCCGGCTCCACCAGATTTCGATCCCTGGTGGTCCAAAAAGATTGTGGTATTAAGCATAAAGTGGCTGGATGGACACGTTATGCCTTATTCCACGATGGGACGCTTTTATGGGTGTCCCGTGGTAGACAATCCTGGCCGATAGGTCAGGATTTGCTTTATCCATATCCATCAGACGTAAAAAACCGGCTCCGGCCGGTTTTTTGCATTGAATGTGCCTTCGCCCTAACTCGATGCTCGGCTTTCCGGCTCGCCAGATAGTATTTCCAGCGCGCACCCAAGGTAAGGGTGGCGGTCATCAATCCCGAGTCGGCAAACGGTTTCAGCCACACTGTTCGTTTCGCGCAAACAGGTCGAACTAGTTTCGCTGCTGGCCCGGTGGGCCGCTTGACTTTAGGTAACATCTACAACTATATTAGTAGCATGTAAAACAGTTTATATGGAGGGTCGTCATGAATCAGGCGGTCGCAACTGTCAATCAAAACGATCAAGACCGTGGCGCCCTGGCCAAGATGGTGACGCGTGCTTTTGAGCATTGGAAGCTTGGAACCGAGGAGCAGCTTGCCATGCTTGGCCTGGCAACCAATAACAGATCGGCATTGGTTCGTTATCGTCGTGGAGAACCCCTCGCGGCGAATCGGGACTTGCTGGAGCGCGCCGGCCACGTATTGGCGATTCACAAGAATCTCCGCTTGGTCTTCCCACAGGACATCGATCTTGCCTACGCCTGGATGACCCAGCGTAACAAGGCTTTTGAGGGCCGCACGCCTGTAGAGGTCATCAAGGAATGGGGCTTTGCTGGAATGCTTACCGTCCGCGCCTATCTTGACCGGATCCGCGGTAATTGATGGACGCGTTCTTTGCTGGGCTGCCGCTTGCCGATGTACATCAAGACTTGGCACGCAACATCAAATCCATCCGCGTTTCACAAAATCTGTTCGACGACCTTTCGGACGAACCGGCTGATTGGGAAATAGCGCAGCAACATGAAGTTGTCACCAAGCCGCATATTTATGAATCGCATACCACGATTATCGACCGCCCCTTCGAGGAGGCCGACTGGCTGAACGCCATCGATTTCCCCTTCCGGAACTGGGCGGCCAGTCGTTTCTGCGATGGCAGCTTTGGCATCTGGTATGGGTCGGATTTGGTAGAAACGACGGTTCATGAAACCGTACACCATTGGCGTTATGGATTTCTGGCTGACGCAGGCTTTGACCAGCTAGTAAGTAAAGGAACGCGCGAAAGCATAACGGGTGAACGCAAGGTGGTCTGGGTTCGCTGTGATGCCGCCCTGTTGGACCTGAGGGCAAGGGCAGCAAAATATCCTGACCTGCTGCATCCAACCAGCTATCACCTGACTCAGCAGATAGGGGCTCGGCTACATCGTGAAAGCCATCCAGGACTTGTATCCCGCTCTGCTCGGTGCGATGGGGAAAATTACGGCGTCTTGAACAGAAATGTGCTGTCTTCTCCCCGCGCCTGCTGCTCCCTGACTTACCGGCTGACCAGAGAGGGAGTCGTGGTTGAGCGGGAGGTCGGACAGACGTGGATGGCGTTGACTTAGATTTCAGGAATCGAATCCGCCAAAGCCATTTTCCCGACGGCGCCCAAAGCCTGCTAGCGGCTATCTCGCAAACCCATCACTCACACCCTAGCGAAGGGCGCAGTTGGTTATCGACCTCAGCAGGTTGCGATACGTGTCAACCGCTTACTTCCCCCGGACCAGCAACACCGGCCGGGTCGCCACGCGCACGATTCCCTCTGCGACGCTGCCCATGAACAAGTGGCTCAGGCCGCGCCGGCCATGCGTACCGACCACGATCAGATCAGCCGGCCAGGCATCGGCTTCGCGCGCAAGGATGTCGGGAATGCGGTCTCCCAACTTTTCTATCTCGAACAGCCGCGTATCTACCTCAACCCCGGCGTCGGCTACCGTGGAAGCCGCCTTGTCTAACAGCGCCTGTCCGCCGGCAGTCAGCGCGTCCCAGATTACAGCCGGATTCGGAAACTCCGTCGGCCAATTGAGGTTGACTTTATCCACCACGGTGACAAGACGCAGTCGCGCGTCAACTGCCTTGGCGAATTGAATGGCTTCCTTCAATGCCAGTTCGGATGTACGGCTACCGTCGATCGCTACCAGAATGGACTTGTACATGATGCGCCTCTCTCACATGCGGACATCCCGGGGAAACCAGTGTCTCGTGGCCGCCAGCCCGTTTCACGTCAGGCTGCGAATCGTGAATTCATCATAGTCCACGATGTCCACCCGATGCCGCCATCGCCGCGACGTCAGCCGTTGTGTTTACGAATTGGCGTCATCGCGCAATTCGTCCATGATGTCGCCCAAGTCCTTTTCCCAGTGGTCCAGAATAGGCTTTAGAGCCGGGTCCGGGAAAAACTGCTCCAGCGACTGCGGATGGCTTGCCACCAGGATGGTCTGTTCGTCTTCCGCAAAAATCGTGATGTTCAGCGGCAGGAAAGGGATCAGTTCGGGATGGACGGCCGTCACCTTCCTCACCTCGTCCAGCTTTCCAAAATACACCACACGGTACATGTCACTCTTGTATTCGCGCCGGGCCAGATTCTCATTCACCTGTTGCAGACGGGTGATCGTGTAGCCGCGGGACGAGATGGCGCTTTGCAGCAGGGTCATCGCCTCGGGAAACGGGGCGTTCACGCGTGCCATGAGCAAACCCTCCGCCCAGGCGGATGAACCCAGAACCAGCAGCGCCAGGATGGCAACGCCCATTTTCCGCATCCGTTTTTTCATAGCGTCGACTCCTCCATGATGTCGGTGTAATGCTGCTTCATCTGCTCGCACAGTTCATTCAATTCGGAATTGTTGAATAGCCGGCTCAGCACCTTGGGGTTAACCGACATCACCTGCACCTTGCCGTCGGGTTTTTCCAGGATGGTGACGCGGCAAGGCAGGAACATGCCCACGCGCGGATCGATCGCCAAAGCCTGATTGAGCAGGCTGATGTTGCAGAAATAGACGATGACCTGTTTCGGATTTTCGGTTTCCGGCGGCGTCAGGCCATATTCCAGCGTCTGCACCCGCCCATAGAAGAAATTGTGGGTGGTGATCGCCGTCTTGACGTTTTCCACCGTGGTTTTCAGGTCGTATTGCGAGTCGCGGACGATCACCGGGGTTTCCACTTCCAGAACCTGCGCCGAGCCCGCAAGCGGCTGCTTCTCGAAGCTGCGCACGTAGCTGACGATGTCGTCGATGTCCTTTTCCTTGAGCCCCTGCTTGAGGAAAGAAACCATCGGCGTACCCTCCCGTCCCTTCATCAGGGTGGTCTTGATCATGGCGTCGGAGGCCGCAGTCAGAAAGCCGGGGTTGTGCAGCGCGGGCGCCATGATCACCAGGTCACGCGGACGCGAGAATGTCACTCCCGTGCCTTTCGCACCTTCGCCATTGGCACCGTGGCAGGCGACGCAGTGTTTCTGGAACAACTGCTTGCCGTGTTTCGGATCGCCCTGCACCGGCTTGTCCGAGTAGGTAACGGTGGGCCCGCTGTTCCAGGAACGCAGATAGCCGACGATGGCGTCGATCTCATCTTCCTTGAGGCGGGAGAAGGCCGGCATGACACGACCCGGGCGACCAAGGTGGATGGTCTTGCGCAGGTAGTCGTCACTGACGCTGGCCTGAAATGAAGGTAACGCCAGGGGAACGCCGATGCCGCCCGTGCCCTTTTCGCCGTGACAGGCAGCGCAGTTGCTTGCATACAGCCTGGCGCCGTTTGGATCCGCCTGGGCCGATGACCAGCCCAATCCACCCAGCAGCATCAATGCAAATAGACGAAACAGCATGAGCATTCCTCTCTATGTTAGAACTTAATAATACATTAATATCTTAATACTTATCCCGAACCTGTAAATCCCTCAAACATACCGATTCCGCGCGATTGACCGCCGGAGCATGTTAAAGAATATACGCAGCCGAAGCCCGATCCGCGGGCCCCGTGCCGTCTGCCTCTCTGCCATAGCCCTATCGAACGGTTCTGCAAAACGTCATTCGGCGCTACGATACCTCACGCTTCCCTTCGCACATCAATAATGAAAGAACTGATCAACTGGTTGCCGGCCGAACTGGCCACACTGCCGCACTACGTGGTGGCGCTGGCGATCGGGCTCCTGATGGGGCTGGAGCGCGAGCGTAATCCGGCCGCGAAGGCGGGGCTACGCACCTTTGCATTGACGGCACTGCTCGGCGTGCTGACGGCGCACTTGGCGACGGCGCTGGGCGAGTTGTGGCTGATCGCGGTGGGCCTGTTCCTGGTCGGCGCGATGATGATCGCAGCCTACCTGCATTCGCCGCAACAATCTGACGGCGACCCGGGAACGACGACAGTGACGGCGTTGATGCTGTGTTATGGCCTCGGCGTGCTGATATGGCACGGCGAAAGTCAGCTGGCGGTCATGCTGGGCATCGTGGCGACCATGCTGCTGTATTTCAAGCCAGAGCTGCGCGGACTCAGTGAGCGAATTTCGCGGCGCGACCTGCTGTCGGTGCTGCAGTTCGCGGTGCTGTCACTGATCATTCTGCCGCTGGTTCCGAACCGAAATTACGGTCCCTACGGCGCGCTCAATCCGTATCAGATCTGGTGGATGGTGGTGCTGATCGCGGGCGTGGGACTGGCCGGCTATGTCGCGCTGCGGCTGGTTGGGCGGCAGCGTGGCGCGGTGGTGCTGGGCCTGCTCGGCGGACTGGTGGCCTCCACCGCAACGACACTCGCGTTCAGCCGCCATGCCCGCGCCAACAGCGCGATGATGCCGGTCGCCGTGACCGTCATCGTGCTGGCCAATCTGGTGGTACTGGTACGGCTGGGTGTGCTGGCAGCCGTGGTTGCGCCGGCGGTCCTGCCGCAGCTGCTGCCGGTGCTGATCGGTGGGCTGGCCATCGGCGGGCTGGGCGCGGCTTATGGCGTACGAAAGCTCCGACCGCAGGGCGGCATACCAGAGCTGGCGATGGAAAATCCCACCGAACTGCGCCAGGCACTCGGCTTCGGCCTGATGTATGCGGGGATCCTGCTGGCTGCTGCCTGGTTGTCAGAGTGGCTGGGCACAGGCGGGCTGTACGGCGTGGCGCTGGTTTCGGGGCTGACCGATGTCAACGCCATCACCCTGTCCAGCCTGCGACTGCACAATCTGGGCACACTATCGGTGGACGTGGTGGTCAACGTCGTCACGCTCGCCGTCCTGGCCAATCTGGTTTTCAAGTCGATACTCACCCTGTCAATCGGCGGCCGGCAGATGGCGCGCCATGCGGTGGCCGGGATGGGAACGGCAGGGCTGGGGATGATGGTGGCCTGGGCTATAATTCGCGGCTTTTCCGCATAAATATCGAACCCCATCATGGAAGCTGAAAGCGTCAACCAGATTGAATCCAGCCTCGCCGACCTCGACGAGCGTGCCACCCAGCTCAGGGGGTTTCTTTGACTACGATCACAAGAAAGATCGCCTCGAAGAAGTAGTACGGCTGGCTGAAGCCCCGGATTTCTGGAACAACGCTGCCCGCGCGCAGGAATTGGGCCGCGAACGCAAGTCGCTGGAAGACGTGGTCGTGGTGCTCGACCGTGTGGCTGCGAGCCTGAAGGACGCCACCGAACTGTTCGAGATGGCGTATGAGGAAAAAGACGACGACACCCTCACCGCGGTGCAGACCGATGTCGCCGGAATTGAACAGGCTGTCTCGCGGCTGGAATTCCGCCGCATGTTCAACAACCCGGCCGACGCCAACAACTGCTTCATCGACATCCAGGCCGGCGCTGGCGGCACCGAAGCCTGCGACTGGGCCTCGATGCTGCTGCGGCAATATCTGAAATACGCCGAGCGCAAGGGCTTCAAGGCCGAACTGCTGGAAGAGTCCGAAGGTGACATCGCCGGCATCAAGTCGGCCTCGATCAAGCTCGAGGGCGACTACGCCTACGGCACGCTTCGCACCGAAACCGGCGTCCACCGGCTGGTGCGCAAATCGCCGTTCGACTCGACCGGCGGACGCCACACCTCCTTTGCCAGCGTGTTTGTCTATCCTGAAGTCGACGATTCGATCGAGATCGACATCAACCCGGCCGACCTGCGCGTCGACACCTATCGCGCGTCCGGCGCCGGCGGTCAGCACATCAACAAGACCGACTCGGCGGTGCGCATCACCCACCTGCCCACCAACATCGTGGTGCAGTGTCAGAACGACCGTTCGCAACACAAAAACCGCGCCGAGGCAATGTCGATGCTGAAGTCGAAGCTTTACGAATTCGAACTACGTAAACGCCAGTCCGAACAGGACAAGCTCGAAGCCGGCAAGGCCGACGTTGGCTGGGGACACCAGATCCGCTCGTACGTGCTCGACAACTCACGGATCAAGGACCTGCGCACCAACGTCGAAGTCTCCGCCACGCAGAAAGTGCTCGACGGCGACCTCGACGTGTTCATCGAGGCGAGCCTGAAACAAGGCGTGTAAGTAAGTAACCCCACCTTCCTGGAGAAGATCCCATGCGCACGCTGTTTCTCAAGGACTACGCCCCACCCGCCTGGCTGATCGATACCGTCGATCTTCACGTGGCAATTTTCGATGGCCATGCCGACGTCAAAACCCGTCTCGCCTGTCGCCGCAATCCAGCGGCCGTAGCGAGCGCACTGGTGCTCAATGGCGAGACGCTGGAACTGGTCAGCATCACGCTCGACGGCACGCCACTCGACCCGGCGCACTACACCCATGCCGACAGCCGGCTGACAATTACCAGACCGCTGGCGGATGCCTGCGTGCTCGAAACCGTGGTGCGCATTCATCCGGACAAGAACACCCAGCTTTCGGGGCTGTATCGGTCGAAAGACGGCTATTTCACCCAGTGCGAGGCGGAAGGTTTCCGCCGCATCACTTTCTTCCCCGATCGGCCGGATGTGATGGCGAAATTTACCTGCACGGTCGAAGCCGATCAGCTGCGTTTCCCGCATCTGCTGTCGA
>CAJDVN010000051.1_pt1 | contig 12563 bp, 8 predicted proteins | sample 7391301 | NCBI WGS metagenome assembly CAJDVN01 (sample SAMEA7055705, study PRJEB34461) | soil metagenome | biome: terrestrial ecosystem; feature: Peninsula; material: soil | place: Antarctica | collected 2016 | reverse complement strand
GCGATCGGGCCGATTTCCTTCGCCACCCAGTCACGCAGCTCGGCGGCGATCTGCTTCGCTTCCTCGCCCTTCGGTCGCGTACCCTTCAGCACCACATAAGCCACCACCGCCTCGCCCTTGACATCGTGCGGACGCCCGACCACGGCGGCCTCGGCGACACGCGGGTTCGACACCAGTGCGGATTCGATTTCCATGGTGCCGAGGCGGTGGCCGGACACGTTCAGCACATCGTCGATGCGGCCCATGATCCAGAAATAGCCGTCTTCGTCACAGTGCGCCGAGTCGCCGGCGAGATAGGTCTTGCCGCCGAGTTCCTCGGGGAAATAGGTCTTGACGAAACGCTCGGGGTCGCCCCACAGGGTGCGCAGTTGCGAGGGAAACGGGCGTTTGATCACCAGATGTCCGCCGTGACCTTTCGCCACCGGTCCGCCATTCTCGTCAGTGACCGCGGCCATGATGCCGGGCAGCGGCAAGGTGCAGGAACCGGGCTTGGTTGGCACGGCGCCGGGCAGTGGCGAGATCATGTGGGCGCCGGTTTCGGTCTGCCACCAGGTGTCGACGACCGGGCAGCGGCCGCCGCCAATGACCTGCTGATACCACATCCAGGCTTCCGGGTTGATCGGCTCGCCCACCGTGCCGAGTAGGCGCAGCGAAGACAGATCGTGCTGTGCGGGCAGGTCGGAGCCGAGTTTGATCAGGCTGCGGATCGCGGTCGGCGCCGTGTAGAAGGTGGTACGTCGCTGTCGGGCTTGGCATCGAATACCCATTGCATCGAAAGAATCGCGCCAAGCAGGTAACCGCCGGTGGAGTGCTGCACGCCCTTGGGCTTGCCGGTGGAACCCGAGGTGTAGAGGATGAATAGCGGATGTTCGGCGGAGACCCACACCGGCTCGCAGGTCTCGGCCTGGGTCTGCACCAGTTCGTGCCACCACAGGTCGCGTGTGCCCCAGTTGACCGCGCCGCCGGAGCGGCGATACACGATCACGCGCTCGACACACGAGGTATCGCCCATCGCCAGCGCGTCGTCGACCGCGCGCTTCAGCGGCACCGCCTTGCCGCCGCGCAGCGACTCGTCGGCGGTGATGACGATTTTGGCCTTTGCGTCCTCAATCCGTTCGAACAGGCTCTTGGCGGAGAAGCCGCCGAACACCACCGAATGGATCGCGCCGATGCGTGCGCACCCCTGCATCGCCACCACCGCCTCGATGCTCATCGGCATGTAGATGATGACGCGGTCACCCTTCTCCACACCGAGTGATTTCAGGCCGTTGGCGAACTGGCACACGCGGGCGTGCAGTTCCGTGTAGGTCACTTTCGTCACGGCGCCGTCGTCGGCTTCGAAAATCAATGCGGTCTTGTTGCCGCGAGTCGCCAGATGGCGATCGAGGCAGTTGTGGGAAATGTTCAGTTCGCCGTCGTCGAACCACTTGTAAAACGGTGCTTTCGATTCGTCGAGTACATGGGTGAACGGTGTTTTCCAGGTAATGTGCTGGCGCGCGAGATTGGCCCAGAACCCCTCGTAATCGGTTTCTGCCTGACGGCACAATGCTTCGTAGGCGGCCATGCCGGATACGTTGGCCTGCTTGATGAACGCATCCGCGGGCGGGAAAACACGGGTTTCGGTCAAAATCGACGTGATGTCAGCCATACAGTCTCTCCACTGATAAAGTGTTGTGATAACTCCAGATTCTAATCCAAGCCATGAACCATCCCGCACTTGAACGCGTTGTCCGCTGTTCGCGTTATGGCCGTCGCCTGCTGTCAGCGCAGCCGCAACTGGCAGACGCCGCGGCCGGCCAGCTTGACCAAGCCTTCAGCCAGGCGGCGATGCACGCTTTTCTCGCCGAACCCATCTGTGCTGACGAGGCCGCACTGCACCAACGTTTACGGCAGCTGCGCCAGCAGGTCTGGCTGGTTGCCACCGCGCGCGATCTGGCAGGCTTGGCCGATCTGGCCGAGGTGATGGCCACCTACAGCACACTGGCCGAAGTTTGCATCACCACCGCGCTCGATTTCCATCACACGGCGCTCGCTGCCCGCCACGGCGAACCACGCGACGAACACGGCAAGCCGCAACGGCTGGTCGTCGTCGGCATGGGCAAGCTCGGCGGCGGCGAACTCAACGTTTCGTCCGACATCGACCTCATTTATCTCTATCCGGAGGAAGGTGAAACCGCGGCCGACGATGCGACCACCTCGATCCGTTCGCTTTCCAACCACGAATTCTTCGTCCGCCTCGGTCGCAATCTCGCCGCCGCGCTGGGGGAAAATACCGCCGATGGCTACGTGTTCCGCGTCGACCTGCGGCTGCGCCCGTGGGGCGAGTCTGGCCCGTTCGCGATGGGCTACGCGATGCTGGAAGACTATCTGGTGGCGCAGGGGCGGCCGTGGGAGCGCTACGCCTGGATCAAGGCGCGCCCGCTCACCGGCAGCCGTCACGACGAACTGGTGGACATCGTGCGGCCGTTCGTGTTTCGTAAATACCTCGACTTCAGCGCGTTTGCCGCCATCCGCGACCTGCACGTGCAAATCCGCCGCGAGGTCGCACGCCGCGAAATGGTGCACAACATCAAGCTGGGGCCAGGCGGCATCCGCGAAATCGAATTCACCGCGCAGGTGTTCCAGCTCATCCGTGGCGGCCAGATCGTCGCACTGCAGCAGCGACCGACGCTGACGGCGCTGGGCGAACTGGGTAAAAGCGACCTGATAACCCGGGATGCACAGCAGGAACTCGTCACCGCCTACGATTTCCTGCGGCGACTGGAACATCGGCTGCAATACCTGGACGACGCACAGACCCAACAGCTGCCGGACGATGCCGAGTCGCAGGCGATGCTCGCCGAGGCGATGGACACCCCTGACTACGCGACTCTGCTGACGACGCTCGACCGCCATCGGAACAAGGTCACGCGCCATTTCGAGCAGGTGTTCGCCGCACCGCAGACCGACCAGAACAGCCATCCGCTTACCGCCGTATGCTGTGGAACGGTGGATGCCGACAGCACCCAGGCAATGCTGGAAAATGCCGGTTACGATGACCCGTCGCGCGTACTGGCGACACTCGACGCCTTGCGCCAGCACGTTGCGCGGCTGTCAGAGTCGACGCAGCTCCGGCTCAATGCGTTGCTTCCGCCTGCACTCGAAGTCATCGGCAGCCAGGCCGACCCGATGGTCACGCTGGAACGCTTCGCCGCGCTGATCCAGTCCATTTCCCGGCGTGCCACCTATCTCGCGCTGCTGGCCGAATATCCGGCTGCGCTGCGTCAGCTGGTGCGCCTGCTGGCGACTAGCCCGTGGGCGGCGCAGCTAATCACGCGGCAACCGCAGCTGCTGGACGAACTGATCGCGCCGCAGCATCTGATGAGCGTACCGGACTGGACACAACTCGCTGATCAGCTGCACGAAGAACTCGATGCCCACCCCGGCGACACCGAAGCTCAACTGGATGCCTTGCGCCGTTTCAAGCAGGTGCAGACGCTGCATCTTCTCGCGCAGGACGTGGCCGGCCGGCTGACGCTGGAAGCACTGTCCGACCACCTGTCCTATCTGGCCGACACGCTTCTGAACGAAACGCTGACACGCTGCTGGGCCGGTCTGAAGACACGTCATCGCGACACGCCGCGATTCGCCATCGTTGGCTACGGCAAGCTCGGCGGCAAGGAGCTCGGCTACGCGTCCGACCTTGATCTGGTGTTCCTCTATGACGACGCCGACGAGCGTGCGCAGGAAATCTACGCGCGGCTGGCGCAGCGTATCAACACCTGGCTCGGCACACTGACTTCAACCGGCATCCTGTACGAAACCGACCTGCGGCTGCGTCCGGACGGCGCCTCTGGCCTGCTGGTGAGTTCGACCGAGGCCTTCCGTGACTACCAGCTGCATCACGCCTGGGCATGGGAACACCAGGCACTGACGCGCGCCCGCTTCGTGTGCGGCGACACGACGATCGGCGCGTCGTTCGAGGCGCTGCGCCGCGACGTATTGGGTGCCCAGCGTGACGCCGACAAACTGCGCGAGGAGGTGCTGGCGATGCGCGAAAAAATGCACGCCGGCCACGTCAACGACACTGACCTGTTCGACCTGAAGCATGACCGCGGCGGCATCGTCGACGTCGAATTCTGCGTGCAGTATCTGGTATTGCTGCATGGTGCCGCCCACCCCGATCTGACCGACAATGCCGGCAATATCGCGCTGTTGCAGCGTGCGGGTACGGCCGGCCTGCTCCCGCCCGATCTTGCCGCTGCGGCCGCCGATGCCTATCGCGAACTGCGTCGCCAGCAGCACGCCATCAAGCTCAGCGGCGCGGAATACGCCCGCGTGCCGGCGCAGGCGCTGGAAAGCGTGCGTAATGCGGTCAGTCGCTTATGGACGCAGGTGATGGATACGACCGCCTAAATTCCTGCCATGATTATCATTTTTCCGTACCCGGAGATTGCATCTTGAACCCCAACGCCCTCACCGCCAGTGAAACCCTGCGTCAGTTTCGCGTAATTTTCGGCGCCGTACGCCAGCATTTTCAGGCCGTGGAAAAAGCCTGCGGCGTCAGCGGGGCGCAGATATGGGCCTTGGCCGCGCTGCAGCAGATGCCGGGCATGAAAGTCTCCGAACTGGCACAGGCTTTGTCTATCCATGCCTCCACCGCCAGCAACCTGCTCGACAAGATTGAAAAGACCGGACTGATCCGGCGCGAGCGCAACAGCACGGACCAGCGCGTGGTGCGCCTGTACCTCACCGACGCCGGGGAAAAAGCGCTGGGCCAGGCACCGCAGCCGCTGACCGGCATCCTGACGCACGCTCTGGGACAGCTGCCGGACGAGGTCTTGTCTCGCCTCAATCAGGATCTCGCGTCGCTGATCGCGCACATGGGCAAAATCAACACGCAGTACGCGCAGAAACCCCTGTCGGAACTCTGATCCCCGGCTACGCGCGGGCGTACTGCCAGCCACGCCGCACCAGCGCCTTCTCGATTTCCACCCCGACGAACACCGCCAACGATAGGACCCGCACGGCCAGTTCGACCAGGCCCAGCGGCCCGGTCCTGAAGATGGGTTTGCGCTACGGCACCATAGAGCACGACCACCCGCTACTCGTCTCGGCTTTGTGACGAACAACAGGGTGAGAACCTACACCTAAGCCGGGCGATAAAGCCAGCCACGCCGCACCAGCCATTTTTCCATTTCCACCGCACCAAACACCACCGACGACAAGGCCAGACACAGTAGTAGTTCCTCCGCCCCGAGCGGTTGAGTCCTGAAGATGGGGTTGAGCCACGGGACGTAGAGCACTGCCATCTGCAGCACGAAGGTGAGTGCGACCGCTGCGATCAGCAGCGGATTGGAGAACACGCCCTGGGTGAACAGCGATTCACGTTCGGAACGGATCGCTAGCACATGGCCGAGCTGCGACAGGGTGAGCACCGTGAACACCATGCTCTGCCAGTGCGCGGAACCGTCATGGATCGCCCATGCCTGCGTCGCCAGCGTCACGCCGCCCATCAGCAACCCCATCCAAAGCATGTGCTGCCACATGCCGCGAGCGAAAATGCTTTCTCCGGGCGGCCGCGGCGGGCGCTGCATGACATCGCGTTCGACGCGCTCGCCGGCCAGTGCAAGCCCCGGCAGGCCGTCGGTAACGAGATTGATCCACAGGATGTGGATTGGCAGCAGCGGAATCGGCAGGCCGAGGAAGGGCGCGAGGAAGATGGTCCAGATCTCGGCCGAGTTGCACGTCATGGCGTATTTGACGAATTTGCGGATGTTGTCGTAAATGCGCCGACCCTCACGCACCGCCAAAACGATGGTGGCGAAGTTGTCATCCAGTAGCGTCATATGGGCGGCCTCGCGCGCGACGTCGGTGCCGCCCTTGCCCATGGCGACACCGATGTCGGCCTTTTTCAGCGCGGGTGCGTCGTTGACGCCGTCGCCCGTCATGGCGACGAACTCGCCCTTGTCCTGCAGTGCCTGCACGATCTTGATCTTCTGTTCCGGATTAATGCGCGCATACACCCGCACCGATTCGACCTCGTGCTCGAATTCCGTCAGCGACAACTGCGCCAGCTCGCTGCCGGTCAGCACCTTGCCGCCGTCGTCGATGATGCCGAGCCGCTGTGCGATGGCGCGCGCGGTGGCGGGGTGGTCGCCGGTGATCATCACCGGGATGATGCCGGCGGTCTTGCAGGCGGCGACCGCATCCGCCGCTTCGGGGCGGGGTGGATCGATCAGGCCGGCTAGCCCGATGAAGGTGAGACCGGCTTCCTCTGTAGCGGCATCGAGTGTGTCCGGAACGCGCGGCAACCGTTTCAACGCAAACGCCAGTACGCGCAGGCCCTGCGTGGCCAGTTGTTCGGCTTCGTTGTACAAGGCTGCCTGGTCGATGGCCGTCGTCGCTCCGTTGCTGCTCAATTGATCGCCGCACAACGCCAACACACGCTCCGGCGCGCCTTTCACCAGCATGAGCACGCCGTCGCCGTCGCCTTCGCGGTGCAGGGTACTCATGCGCGCACGTTCGGAATCGAAGGGAAGCTCGGCCAGGCGCGGCCAGGTTTCCTGCAAGGCCGCCTGACTGAATCCCGCTGCCTGCGCGGCTTCGAGCAGTGCGGTCTCGGTGGGGTCGCCCACCAGATTTCCGTTATCGCTTGCCGTGGCGTCGTTGCACAACGTCATGGCAAGGCCCAGTTCGTGCCACGGCGCACTTGCACCCTCTTGCAGGCTGCGGCGGGTAATGCCGGCGGCTTGTACGCAATCGACCTGCATGCGGTTCTGCGTGAGTGTGCCGGTCTTGTCGGAGCAGATGTACGTGACCGAGCCGAGCGTCTCCACTGCGGGTAGCCTGCGGACCAGCACATTCTGCCGGACCATGCGCGCCGCGCCCAGTGCGAGCGAGATGGTGACCACCGCCGGCAGCGCTTCGGGAATGGCGGCGACGGCCAGGCTGACGGCGGTGAGCAGCATCAACAACGGCGGTTCGCCGCGCAGCCAGCCGGCGACGAAAATGATGACGCAGATCGCCAGTACCCCCAGCGCCAGATTCTGGCCAAAGCGCGTCAGCCGTTTTTGCAGCGGCGTTTTGCCAGATTCACCCGACAGCAGCGCGGCGATTTTTCCCAGCTCGGTCTGCATGCCGGTGGCGACCACCAGGCCACGTGCACGGCCATAGGTGGCGATCGTCCCCTTGTAGGCCAGATTGAGTCGATCGCCGAGCGGCAGATCGGTCTCATGCAGGCGCGCCAACTGCTTCTCGACCGGTTGCGACTCGCCTGTGAGCGCGGATTCGTCGACCTTGAACGAGGCCAGCTCGGTCAGGCGCAGATCGGCGGGAAGGATGTTGCCGGCCTCCAGTTCCACCAGGTCGCCGGGCACCAGTTCCGTCGCATCGATGAGTTCGGCCTGCCCGTCGCGGATCACGCGTGCCTGCGGGCTGGCCATCTTCTTCAGCGCCGCCATCGCGCGTTCGGCGCGGTATTCCTGGACGAAGCCGATGATGCCGTTGAGAAACACGATGACGACGATGGCAATGGCGTCATGCAACTCGCCGAGAATTCCGGCGATGACGGCGGCGGCGATCAGCACCAGGATCATGAAATCGGTGAACTGCGACGCCAGCATGGCAAGCGGATGGCGCCGGCCCGCCTCGTGCAGGACATTGGGGCCCACCTGGCCGAGCCGCGAAACGGCCGCTACGGCGGTCAACCCCGCGTCGAGGTTGCTGTCGAGGGTCGCGGCGACGGCCTCGCGGTCGAGGCCGTGCCAGTGGCGGGCGGGTTCGCTGCGATCAGTCGTCATGCAAGGTGAGGAAGTGCGTATGCAACAGACAAATGGCTAGCAGGTAGAGCAACAGACTGAATCCGGAAAAACCGATCGGGACGACACCATAGCCGGTGGACAGTAGGTTGCCCTGTCGTGCGCGTGAACACACGGATTCCTTGCGGCACAGGGAAGTCGAGCAGCGAAATTCAGGTGAATGCGAAAGTCTGCATGGCATTTTTGAGGCTAACTCAAATCGGGTGATACATCGAAACGTACACCTAAAATCGCCGGGTGCGGTTCGCGCCTGGCCTTGGGCCTCCGTCTGGCTGTCGTGACGTGTCGGCCACCTGATCGTCTCGCCATGCCAGTACAGGGCAGGCAGGCAGGCGAACCATGGCGAGAGGGTATCATGATGCCTGAACGTAGCCAGACGATATATCTGGCGCGCCTGTGCCTTAACCATCCCGCACGAGCCTCATGGATCTTATCAATCAGTTTGTCCTTGCCGGTGCCGTGCTGCTGTTGCTGGCCATTCTCGCCAGCGCTCTCTCGTACCGTATCGGCATGCCCTTGCTGCTGGTGTTTCTGGCGGTCGGCATGCTGGCTGGCGAAGATGGCCCGGGTGGCATCCTGTTCAACGACAGCGGCATTGCCTATACCGTCGGCAGCGTGGCGCTCGCCATCATCCTGCTGGACGGCGGACTCAACACCCGCGCCGAAAGCTTCCACACCAGCCTGCGTCCAGCTGCCGTACTCGCCACCCTCGGTGTTGTGATCACCTGTGTGATCACAGGTCTGTTCGCTGCCTGGATACTCGATTTCGGTTGGCTGGAAGGCCTGCTGGTAGGCGCCGTGGTCGGCTCTACCGATGCAGCGGCGGTGTTCGCCCTGCTGCACGCCAAGGGGCTGACCTTGAAAGAACGGGTGTCCGCGACCCTGGAGATCGAATCCGGCAGCAACGATCCGATGGCCGCATTGCTCACCATCGCCCTGATCGAACTCATCCTCGGCGGCCAGCACGTGCCCGGATGGGAAACGCTGATGTTGCTGATCCAGCAGATGGGGCTCGGCCTGATCACCGGTCTGGGCGGCGGCTGGCTGCTGGTGTGGCTGGCCAATCATCTGCCGCTGGAGCGCGGCATGTATCCCATGCTGATCTTCGCCGGCGGGCTGTCGCTCTACGGCTTCACGACCGTACTGGGCGGCAGTGGTTTTCTGGCCATCTATCTGTGCGGCGTGATGGTCAGCAACCGCAATCCACGCGAGTCGGCCAATATCCTGCAGGTCCACGACGGTCTGGCCTGGCTGGCGCAGATCGGCATGTTCCTGCTACTGGGTCTGCTCGCCACGCCGAGCGATCTTGTTCACCCCTTGCGGTCGGGCTGTGCCTGCTGCCCTTTCATTTCCCGTGGCGCGAACAGACGTTCATTTCATGGGTCGGGCTGCGCGGCGCGGTGCCCATCATCCTGGCCTTGTTTCCGCTGCTGGCCGGGATACCCGAAGCTGCCCTGATCCTCGACGTCGCCTTTTTCGTGGTGCTGATCTCGTTGACCGTGCAGGGCTGGTCCATTCCCATGCTGGCCCGTCGCCTGAGGTTGGAGGTACCGCCGCCGCCCGAACCCACCGAACGCCACGATCTGGAAGCCAGCCCGGAACACGGGCATGCCCTGTTCGGTTACCGGGTGGCATCCAACGCGCCCCTCGTGGGCCAGGCTGCCGATGCGCTGTGGCTACCTCCCGCTGCGCGACCGGTAGCCGTCATGCGGGAAAGCGCGATGCTGGCACCGGAAAACGCCGGCAAATTGGTCGTCGGGGATACGCTCTATGTATTTGCCCGGGCCGCCGACAGTGCCGCCCTGGGCGATCTGCTGGTTCCGTCCGCTGCACCTGCCTATCTGGAAAAACGTCAGTTCTATGGCGATTTCGTGCTGCATGCGGATGCGCAGATGGCCGCGATCGCCGCACAATATGAGCTACCATTGCCGGAAGAGATGGCGGCACTCACGCTCGAGGAATTCCTTGCCTTGAGATTGCGCAGTCAACCGGTGGTGGGCGACCGCGTCCGCCTGGGCAAACTGGAATTCGTCGTACGCACCGTGTCGTCCGGTCGCGTCAGGCAGGTGGGATTGCGCATCCCCACCCATCTCGACGACCCACGCTGAGGGCTTCGCGCTTGCGGCCCGCATTGCTTGCGCCAACCTGCTTTCTCATCCAGGAGTCGCCATGACCCAAGCCCGAACCCTGCTTGCCGCCACCGACTTTTCCGCTCCCGCCCGCCATGCGCTGGAACGTGCTGCACAGCTCGCCGAGGCGCATCCCGGCACCCGCCTCGCCCTTGCGCACATCGTCAGCGGATCGGTGCTCGACGCCCTGCGCCGCATGCTGCCGGGCGATGCCGCCAAACTGGAGGAACAGTTGCTCGCGCGTGCGAAGAAAAATCTGGACGAGTTGGCCGCCAATCTGGCCGCGCACCACCCGTGTGAAATTGATACCCTGCTGGCGCAGGGAGCCGCGCCTGTCGCTCTCGTCGATCTCGTCGAGGCACGTCAGGTCGATCTGCTGGTGATGGGCACGCGAGGCACACATTTCGTGGTGCAGATGCTGTTCGGTTCCACCATCGAACGCGTCCTGCGCAAAACCCGACGCCCGTTGCTGGCAGTCAAGCAGCGCCCGCAGGCGCCCTATCGGCGCATCCTCGCGCCCGTCGATTTCTCCGACCATGCCGCCGCCGCCATCAACATCGCCCATACCTGGTTGCCGGACGCCGACATCGTGCTACTGCATGCCTTCGAGGCCGAATGGGAAAGCACTTTTCAGCTCGCCGGAATGGATGACAGCCAGATTCACGAATACCGGATTCAAGCACGCGACGCGGCACAGGGTGCCATGGATGCCTTCATCGCCACGCTGCACGTGCCAGCCAGCAAGCTGACACGCCAATTCGTGCATGGCGCCGCCACACTGCACATACTTGAACACGAACAAACGATGGATGCCGACCTGATCGTGATGGGAAAACACGGGCGGTCGGCGATGGAAGAACTGCTGCTTGGAAGCGTTACCCAACACGTCCTGGCACATTCCACCAGCGATGTGCTGGTCGCGGGTAAGACCGACTGAACGTTTCGTGCGTTGTCAGTTCCCGACCTGCACGTCGGGTTGGCGGTAACTCACCACAACCGTTCCAAGCCGGCTATTGAGCCCCATGACAGGAATCACCAGCAACCTGGTCGCGTTGGGTCCCGCGCGCACTGCAACCTCTTTCGGCAGCGTCGCCTCGACCGGCACCAGCGTCGACAGTTCGACGCCGAGATAGCGACGATCGGTGGACACGCGTACTTTGCCGGTGTCATCGGCCAGCAACACGCGCTCGGTATGGGGCAGCTTGACGATTTCGTTGAAAAACTGATCGACCTGGTCGAGATTGTTGCGGATCATTTCCCCGCGCACGGCCCACGCCAGCGCGATGCCGAACTGGCGCTTCGCCTCATCGGCATTCGCTTCGACCTTGGCTTTCAGCTCGGCCTCGAGCGTGCTGCGATCGGCCTGGAATTGGCTGCTCAACGTCTGGCGCTCAGCAGCCAGATGTGTATTCGCCCGATTCATCGCAATGCGCTGCCAGCCCAGCACGGCGAGCAATATCACGACCACCACCAGCGTCACCCATAGCGGCAAACGGGTTTTACTGAAACGGCCCATCCGGGTCTGCTGCGCGGTGGTGCTCGAAAACTCACTTGATTCGGCCATGATGTGCTCCCTATCTAGACTCGTTTCGGATTTTGTCACTCAACACCAACCCTGTGTGCCTCAGTGCGAAGCCTCTGCCACCGCCTGTAGCAAGCGCAGAGGCGGCGCGCGTGTTCAGATAATCCATGGGCATTAAATTCAGTCTTTTCGTATTGCACGCGCCAGCGGACGGAATTGCAGATGATGAAAAAGTTGCAGGTAGCGGTTGACTTCCCCGCGTTCCAGATTGCTGACGAATTTCCAGAAGCCATAGATGCGCGACAGCGTCATCATGCGTTCGGCATACAACTGCCAGGTGTAACGAGCGGCCACGCGTGCCAGCGATGCCTCCGAGATACGCTGCCAGCGTGACGGATCAGCCGCACACTGCTGCAGGAAATCGGCGATTGCTTCCGCAGCGGCTGCCCCCTCGTTAGGGTCGATATGAAAACCTGACACGCCATTCTGGATGATCTCGAGCGGCCCACCATAGCGCGTGGCGAATACCGGCAGACCGGAGGCCATCGCCTCGATCAGCGTGAGTCCGAAGGCTTCGAACAGCGCGGGCTGAACGAATACGCCGTGCTTGTCGGCGACATGGCGGTAGAGTTCGCCAGCCAGATTCTTGTCGAGGCGGGTGCCCAGCCAGCGCATTTTCCCGTCCAGATGGTACTGGTCCATCAGCGCATGCATGCGCGTGATCTCAGCCTTTTCCTCTTCGTCCGACGAGGCGGCCACATCGATATAGCCGCCAACCACCAGCAGGTTGGCCGCCTCGGACAGGCGTTCGCAGGCGCCGAACCACTCGGCCAGCCCGGTCAGGTTCTTGATGCGGTCGAGCCGCGCCATGGTGAAGATCAGGGGCTTGTCGGGGTCGTCGAACTGGCCGCGATACGGCACCCCGGGATCGGGCGCATAGAGCAGGCGCTCGATTTCGGGCATCAGCGAATGCATGCGCCGCTCGGTGTCGGTGTAGGAGAAATAGGTGTCGGCATCGGCGCCCGGCGACACGATGTTGAACTTGGGATCGAACAGGTCGATGCCGTTGACCACGCGGTAAAGCCCCGGCAGGGTATATGCGCGGTAGCTTTC
>CAJDVN010000027.1_pt1 | contig 13167 bp, 11 predicted proteins | sample 7391301 | NCBI WGS metagenome assembly CAJDVN01 (sample SAMEA7055705, study PRJEB34461) | soil metagenome | biome: terrestrial ecosystem; feature: Peninsula; material: soil | place: Antarctica | collected 2016 | reverse complement strand
CCAGACCTGGCGATAGCCGACCGCCCGCATCGACGGCAGATCGGCGTCGAGCGCGTAGCGGCGACGCAGGGCATCGACCTCGTCGACCAGACCGTCGGCGAGCATGGCCTCGAAGCGCGCGGCGATGCGTTGGTGCAGCACAGCACGGTCGGAGGGAAGCAGGGCCAGCTGTAATAGACGATACGGCAGATCGGATCGCGTGCGATCGAGCAAGCCCGACATCGGGGTACCGGTGAGCCGGAATATCTCGAGCGCGCGGCCGATGCGTTGCGAATCATTCGGCGCCAGCCGCGCGGCGGTCGCCGGATCGACCTGCGCCAATTTGGCATGCAGCACCGGCCAACCGTGCGCGGCCGCTTCTGCCTCCAGTTCCCTGCGCAGGGTTGCATCGGCACGCGGCAGGTCGTCCAGCCCCTGCAGCAGCGCGCGGAAGTACAGCATGGTGCCCCCAACCAGCAGCGGCACCTTGCCGCGCGCGACGATAGCGGCCATCAACCGCCGCGCGTCGTCGCAAAACGCGGCGGCGGAATACGCGTCGGTGGGGTCGCGAATGTCCAGCAGGTGATGCGGTGCGCGCGCCAACGTGGCGGCATCGGGCTTGGCGGTGCCGATGTTCATGTCGCGATACACCAGCGCCGAATCGACGCTGATGATCTCGAGTGGAAAGCGTTCGACCAGGCTGACCGCCAGCGCGGTCTTGCCCGAAGCGGTCGGGCCCATCAGGAAAATGGCGGGAGGATGACTGGGTACGCGCATGGTGCGCGATTATCCCCTACCCGCTCGCGGCGGCCGCAGCCGCGGCGGTTACTGGCTGGAATTTAGGGTCTAATGTAAATGACGAGGGGATTCGTCAGGAGTCCCGTTCTTCATCTTTACCGGAGGTCCAGAAACCATGAATATCGACAAACTCAAGTCGGTGGCAAATGCCATCGTTGCGAAACAGAAGGGTGTGCTGGCGGCAGACGAAAGCAGTCCGACGATCAAGAAGCGATTTGACACCATCCAGGCGGAGTCCACCGAAGCGAACCGCCGGCGCTACCGGGAAATCCTGTTCACCGCCGACGGTATCGAGCGCTACGTCGGCGGCATCATCCTGTTCGACGAAACCCTGCGTCAAAGCACTCGCGACGGCGTGCCTTTCGCCAAACTGCTGGCGGGCCGGGGGATCGTGCCCGGAATCAAGGTCGACAAGGGCGGCAAGGACTTGGCGTTGTTCCCGGGCAATAAAGTGACCGAAGGTCTGGATGGGCTGCGCGACCGGCTCGCCGAATACAAGGAACTGGGTGCGCAGTTCACCAAATGGCGGGCAGTGCTCGAGATCAACGAACACGGGATTCCGTCACCTTACGACATCCACGCCAACGCCCATGCGCTGGCGCGCTATGCCGCGCTATGCCAGGAAGCCGGCCTGGTACCGATCGTCGAACCCGAGGTGTTGATGGATGGCGCCCACGACATCGAGCGCTGCGAAGTGGTGACGGCACAGGTGCTGCAGGCCGTATTCGCCGAACTGGACGCCCATCGCGTGCAGTTCGAGGGCATGCTGCTGAAACCGAACATGGTGATCGCAGGCAAGAAATGCCCGCGTCAGGCCAGCGTACAGGAAGTGGCCGAGGCCACGCTGCGCTGCCTCCGGCGTTACGTACCGGCGGCAGTGCCGGGCATCGTGTTCCTGTCCGGCGGGCAGAGCGCGGAGGACGCGACCGATCATCTGAACGCCATGAACACGATGGGGCCGCAGCCGTGGCAGCTCAGCTTCTCGTATGGGCGGGCGCTACAGGCGCCGGTGCTGGCAGCCTGGCAGGGCCAGGAAAACAATGCCGCGGCGGCGCAGCAGGCGCTGCTGAAACGCTGCCGGCTGAATGGTCTGGCGCGCGACGGCAAGTATGAACGAGCCATGGAAACCGCTCCATGACTCAATGACCCGCATGATCGTTTGCTGACTGAGCGAAACCGAACCCCGCTGGAGCGGAAAAACACTTCGTTTTTAGAGTTTGCCGGGGCTAGTCCGACCGGCTTCCAAATCGCTAGGCCCAGCTCCATGACGGAGCCGGGCCTTTTTGAGTGATGCGTTACAAGATGCGCTTCCGACTCGCAGCTTATGCGGGTTCTCAGATAGGGGGACGCTTATCCGCCCCCTGCCCCGATCAGCCGCAGCTTCCCACTGCGCCGCAGGCGGTGCAGAAGTCGCAGCCGTCCTTGCGGATGACGGTTTGGTTGCCGCATTCGGTGCACAGCGCGCCTTGCATCAGCTTGGGTTCATTATCGTCGCGCGGGACCTCGAGGATGCCCATCTCGCGCGTCGGGAAACCCCTTTCGTCGAGTACACCGAGCATGGCGTAGCGGTGGATGATGAGCTGGGCCAGGTAGGCCACGGTGCTGGGGTAGTTCTGCTGACGCCGGGTGCCCGGCACGAAGGCCATGAAGTCACCCAGCGGCTCGGGGTAGTCGAGCAGCTTCCTCAGTTTCATGCCGATCCAGGCCGGGTCCATGACGCGCATATCGAGCGACAGGATGCGGGTCAGGCCGTCCAGCGCGCGCGGATAGTTGCCCGACAGCCACACCGAATAGGGGCGGGTGACGCCGTCCGGCAGGGTGATTTCCTTGAGGCCGAGCACGAAATCTTCGCTGGTGGCCGGGTTGTAGATGTCGACCGTCCATGACAGCGTACCGTCGGTGCCGGTCTTGGGTTCGGCAAGGCTGAACAGGGTGTCCAGCACCGGGTTGTTTTCGTCTTCCTTGTCGAATACGCCAAGCTTTTCGCAGCGGTAGTTCACTGCCTGGGCGAAGGCCGACACCACGCCGGGCACCAGTTTCTTCTCGCCGTGCGGCGGGAAAGGCATCTCGAACGAACGCTCACCCACGGTACGAGCCAGGGTGTCGAGCTTGAGTTTAAGCCAGCCGCGGTCGTTGGCGCGCATGTCCATCGACAGGGTCTTGGCCACGGCACCCAGGCCGCGCGGCTGGTCGGCGCCGTTCACCCAGACTTCAAAGGGGAAGGAACTGCCGTTGTTGCCGACCTCGCCGACGAACAGGGCAAAGCCGCCGCTCGGGGTGTTGAGCATGTAGGTCCAGGCCAGGTTGCCGTCGGGCAGGGCCGGACGACCGGGCCAGCGCAGGCTGGACAGCACCGGGGCAGGCAGATTCTTGATCGACAGGCGCTTGTTGGCGTCGGAGATCTCGACGTCGTGCGGTTGCTTCTGTTCGACAGTCGGGGTGACCGACAGCACCGAACCCAGCACGGCGTTGGGGCGATAGGTGGCGAGGCCCTTCAGGCCGTCTTTCCAGGCGGTGAGGTAGAGATCCTCAAATTCGCTGTAGGGGTAGTCCTCGGGTACGTTCACCGTCTTCGAGATCGAGGTGTCGACATAGGGTGCGACCACGGCGACCATGTCCTTGTGCGCCTGCGCGGAGATTTCCAGCGCGGTGACGAACGCGTGCGGCAGTTTGTCGACATCGCCACCAAGATGACGGTACAGGCGCCACGCGTAGTCCTCGACCGCGTACTCCTTGAAGGTGCCGTCGGCCATGCGCTTGCGCCGGGTGTAGGTGTACGAGAACGGAGGCTCGATGCCGTTGGAGGCATTGTCGGCGAAGGCCAGGCTGATGGTGCCGGTGGGGGCGATCGACAGCAGGTGCGAGTTGCGGATGCCGTGCTTGCGGATCTTGTCCTTGACCTCGGCCGGCAGGCGCGAGGCGAAGTTGCCGCCCGACAGGTAGAGGTCGGCGTTGAACAGCGGGAAGGCACCGCGCTCCGTGGCCAGATCGGATGACGCGAGGTAGGCACGGTTGCGCATGTATTCAGCGATCTTGCGCCCTTCCTCGCGCGCTTCCGGCGTGTCGTAACGCTTGCCGAGCATGATCAGCGCGTCGCCCAGGCCGGTGAAACCCAGGCCCACGCGGCGCTTGGAGTCGGCCTCGTTCTTTTGCTGCTCGAGTGGCCAGTGAGTGACCTCGAGCACGTTGTCGAGCATGCGGATCGACACGTCGACGACCTTGCCGAAGCCGGCGTAGTCGAACTCGGCCTTGTCGCTGAACGGGTTCTTGATGAAGGGCGTCAGGTTGATCGAGCCCAGGCAGCAACAACCATAGGGCGGCAGCGGCTGTTCGGCGCAGGGGTTGGTGGCCTCGATGGTCTCGCAGTAGTACAGGTTGTTGTCCTGGTTCATGCGGTCGAGGAAGAGGATTCCCGGCTCGGCGTGGTCATAGGTGGAGCGCATCACTTGCTCCCACAACTCGTGCGCACGCAGCTTGCGGTACACCCACTGGCCATCTTCACGCTGGAAAGCGCCGGCTTCCTTCAGCTCGGTGGTCGGCTCGGCCTTGTGCGCGAGCTCGACGAAGCCGTCGGCCTCGACTGCCTGCATGAAGGCATCGGTGACGCCGACCGAGATGTTGAAGTTGGTGAGGTCGCCTTTATCCTTGGCGTGGATGAATTCCTCAATGTCCGGATGGTCGCAGCGCAGCACGCCCATCTGCGCGCCGCGACGGGCGCCCGCAGACTCCACTGTCTCGCACGAGCGGTCAAACACGCGCATGTAGGACACCGGGCCCGAGGCGTTCGAGGCCGTGCCCTTGACCAGCGCGCCCTTGGGGCGGATGGAGGAGAAATCATAGCCGACACCGCCACCGCGGCGCATGGTCTCGGCCGCCTGCGCCAGCGCGGTGTAAATGCCGGGACGACCATCGACGGATTCGGTGACCGAGTCGCCGACCGGCTGCACAAAGCAGTTGATCAGCGTCGCGGCCAGCGTCGTCCCGGCCGCGCTATTGATGCGGCCGGCGGGGATGAAGCCTTTTTCTTGCGCCTCAAGAAACCTGGCTTCCCAGTGTGCGCGCTTGTCTTCGGTCTCGACGGCGGCGAGGGCGCGGGCGACGCGTTGGCGCAGCTCCGCAACGGAAGTCTCCCCGCCCTTGGCGTACTTTTCGATCAGGACTTCGCCTGAAATTGGCTGCATCGCCAGGTTGGCGGCGCTGGGTTTGACAGTGCTTTGGGTGGGCGCGCTAATGGGTGCTTTGGTCGTCTCGCTCATGGTCTTTTTCTTCCTCCGTCGGTGGTTCTCAGAACGGCTTGAAGAATAGCGCGGAAAGCGTTTTAGAGCAAAATAATCAAAACCTTTAAAAACAGCTACTTACTTGTTTTGCTTGTGTTGTGATGAAAATTAAAATACTAGATATAGTGTGAGTATCGTTCTTCACTTTTGCCCGGAACACCCTGAAAACAGAGGGTTTTTGCTGCCTGAGGACGGCCAGAAGCAAGCCTTAGCGCGAGTCAAACAGACTATTTGCTCTCAGGCTGTCGTAATAAGCGTGAGCAAGGTAGCGGACCTGGCCTTCGTACCCATCGTCGTCCGGTAAAATCGCTGGCAAAAGAAATCCCCCAAGGTTCTGAACCTTGAGGGATCTCATGAACTGCTTAAGTTTCAGCAGTTTAACTTAACGCCGTGCGGGCGCTGCACCGTCCTTTGTACCTGAACGGGCTCAGCTTCAGGCCGCGGCGTACTGCTCCTTGGCCTTGCGAGCTGCAGCGATCTCATCCGGGCCGTAGGCCTTGCCGGACCACAGCATTGAGTAGGCAATTTCCTCGTTACCGTTCTCGCACAATTCCAGCACTTTCTGGAACAGCGGCTGGAAGGTTTCGGAACGATGCGAGGCCTCATGATTCACAAAATCGGTCCAGAAAGTGATGACTAGCGCTTCCTTTCCCTTCATCGGGCTTTCGACCGCCTGGCCGATAGTCGAGCCTTCGTTCGACACCACGCCGGAGTTCAGTGCGACGAAACCGCCGACGAATCCAGTATCGGAATGGTAAGTCTTGACGTTTTCGCACAGGAAGGCCACGCGCTCCTGCAAGTCCTCTACCGTGTACTCGGGTTTCAGAATCATCCGGTTAACGGTCACGAGGCCGTCTGCCGGGAAATTGGCAATTAATCCACTCATGTTTTTTCTCCTGTCTCTGGGTTTGAACTACAGCCTCAGTTTATATACCCTAGTAAATTAGTCAACTAATTTATTTAATTTATCTATGGCTACATCATAAATTCTAATTATGGGGTCAACGCCGCGTGAAGCACATAAATTAGCCATTTATAGACATCTATTTATACGTATCTCTTCTGTTCGCGCCGCCTGCCGGGTTTCTTCTTCATGATCACCACGCCCTTGGCCACGGTGATGTCGTCAACCGGAATGTTCTCGTAAATCGGATTGAGCGGTTTCAGCATCCAGCCATCGTCACGTTTCACGATCTGGCGAAAGATATATTCCTCATTTACGAAGGCCACGACATAGGAACCGTCGCTGACCAGCCCGGACGGCTCAACCACGATGATTTCGCCTTCCTCGAATTCCGGCGTCATCGAATCGCCCAGCACCATCAGCGCGTAGGGTTCGGCGCCGGCGCAGTCGCTGGCTTCGTTGATGTCCATCGGGTTGTTGTCATGGATAGGAATGATTTTGCGTGGGGTGGTTTCGTTCATGATGGATCCTCTCCGCCAAATTAATTAGATAAAGCTTATATATAAATGCGCCAGTCGCAAAATCAACGGCCACGCATGAACATGGCGTCAAGTTCCGCGAGGCTGATCTGAAACCAGGTCGGACGACCGTGATTGCACTGCCCGCCCCGCTCGGTCGCCTCCATCTCGCGCAGCAGCGCGTTCATCTCGGGCAGCGTCAGGCGACGGTTGGCACGCACGGCGCCATGGCACGCCAAGGTGCCCAGCAACGCGTTGCGACGCTCTGCCAGCAGCCTCGCCACGCCGAATTCGGCGACCTCGGCGAGCACTGCGCGGGTCAGTTCGACGGGGTCGGCGTCCTTCAGCAGCCATGGCACCGAACGTACCGTCACCGAGGTCGGCGAAGTAATCGACAACTCGAATCCGATCCCGGCCAGCTGAGCCAGATGCGGACCGATTTCAGCCAAATCGCGCGCATCGACCGTCAACGCCACCGGAATCAGCAGGGTCTGCGACGGTACCGCACGCGCATCGAGCGCCAACTTGAGTTTTTCGTAGACGACGCGTTCATGCGCAGCGTGCATGTCGACCAGCACCAACCCCTGCGTGTTCTGTGCCAGCACATAGACGCCATGAAGCTGAGCGAGCGCGTAGCCAAGCGGTGGCGCGTCACCCTGTCCGCTTTCAGGATAAGGCAGCGCAGCGGACGTGGTCCCCGAGTTCTCGTCGCCGGGTCCCTGTGTTGCCAGCGGCGCGTAGAAGGCCATTGCCTCGTTCACCTGCAAGGGCATCGATACCTGCCACGGCGCCGTCCAGGCCGGCCTGTTTGAAGTCTGCAGCGGCGTTTCGGCAGCTGCAACGCTGTCCGCTGCTACCGGTGCCGACAGCAAGCGCTCGACCGCATGGAACAGAAACTGGTGCATGCCACGGCTGTCACGGAAACGGATTTCGGTCTTGGCCGGATGCACGTTGACGTCGACCTGATCCGGTGGCAGGTCGATGAACAGGCAATAAGCCGGATTCAGCTGGTGATGCAGCACGTCACGGTAGGCTTCCTTCAGGGCATGGACGATCAGCTTGTCGCGCACGTAGCGACCGTTGACGAAGACATGCTGGCGATCGCGGCTGCCGGTGGCGGCACCGGGGCGGATCACCCAGCCAGATACGCGCAGCATTCCCGCAGCGGCCTCGACGGCGATGGCGTCATGCTCGAACACCTCGCCCAGCACCTGGCGTACTCGCGCAAAGGCGGAGTCGGCATTGAAGCGCAACTGCACCCGGCCGTTGTGGCTCAGCGTGAATGCCACCTGCGGGTTCGCCAGGGCCAGCCGCCGCACCGTCTCGGCACAATGGGCGTATTCGGTCGCCTCGGTCTTGAGGAACTTGCGCCGCGCCGGCGTATTGAAAAACAGGTCCTGGATGTCGATCGTGGTGCCGGTTGCGCGCGCGGCCGGCGCCGGCACATCGAGCTGGCCGCCTTCGACCTGCAGCGTCCAGGCGTGTTCGGCCTCCGCACTGCGGCTGGTGAGCTGTACCCGGGCGATGGCGGCAATCGAGGCCAGCGCCTCGCCGCGGAACCCCAGGCTCGCCACCTGCTCCAGGTCGGCCAGGCTGGCAATCTTGCTGGTGGCATGACGGGTCAACGCGAGCACGAGTTCGTCCCGCGCAATGCCGCTGCCATCATCACTGACCCGTATGCGTTTTATGCCGCCCTGCTCCAGATCGATCTGGATCTCGATGGCACCGGCGTCGAGACTGTTTTCCAGGATTTCCTTGAGGGCGGCTGCGGGTCGCTCGACGACCTCGCCGGCAGCGATCTGCGAAATCAGGACATCGGGGAGGACGCGGATGGTCATGATGAGGCTGCGAACGTCACCCCGCGTCGGGCAGCCATGGCACGTCCCAGACGTTCGATGGCGGCCGGCCGAATCCAGCGGCCGCCGCACCGAGCAGGCTCAAGGTCACGGGTTGCGCGTCAGCCGCGACGGCGAAGTCAACGGATGCGTGGCGAAGTAATTCTTGACACCCACGACGATCGCATCCACCAGCTTGTCCTGGTAGCCGGGATCATTGAGGTATTTTTCTTCTTCCGGGTTGGAAATGAACGCAGTCTCAATCAGGATCGAAGGAATGTCGGGTGCCTTCAGCACCGCAAAGCCCGCCTGTTCCACCTCGCGCTTGTGCAGCGTATTGACACCGCCGATTTGCGTCAGCACCGCCCGCCCCAGCTTCAGGCTGTCGTTGATGGTGGCAGTCTGCGACAGATCGATGAGCGTGCGCTTGAGGAAGGGGTCCTTGACGTCCACGTTGGCGCCACCGATCAGATCGGCGTCGTTTTCGTGCTTGGCGAGCCAGCGCGCGGCAACCGAGGTCGCGCCGTTCTCGGACAGCGCAAACACCGACGAGCCGCGTGCATTGGGCTTGATGAAGGAATCGGCGTGGATCGACATGAACAGATCGGCCTTCAGCGCGCGCGCCTTGACGACCCGTTGCCCGAGTGGCACAAAATAATCGCCGTCACGAATCAGGACGGCATGCATGTTTTCCTGTGCGTCGATTTTCTGTTTGAGCTTCCTGGCCAGCGCCAGCGTGACGTCTTTCTCGCGCGAGCCGTTCGCGCCGGTGGCGCCGGGATCCTCGCCGCCGTGGCCGGCATCGATCGCCACCGTGATCAGTCGCGTGTACTGCGGTACCGCTGGTTTGGCCGGACTGACTCCAGCCGGCTGCGATGCCGCGACCAGATCGCCTGCCTGTGCCGGATAGAGATCCACCACCAGGCGATGCTCATATTGTCCCTGCGGTTGCAACTGGAACACGGAAGGCTTGACGTCCGCCTTCAGGTCCAGCACCACGCGCATCACGCCCGGCCGGTTGACGCCCACGCGGATCGCGCCGATGTAGGGATCATCCGGGCTCAGTTGCGCGGCCAGCGTATCAAGCGCAGCGCTCGCTTCCGTGCCCTCGAGGTCGATCACCAGACGCTGCGGATTTGACAGCATGAAGTACCTGTACCCGACGGGTTGCGGCGCCTCCAGCGTGAGCCGCGTGTAATCGGGCGACGGCCACAAACGAGTGGCGCTGAGTTGCAGCGCCTGAGCCCAGCCCGACGTCAGCAAGGCACACAGCAGGAAGATTCTCAACAAGGCGTGCAATACGTCTCCAGATAATGGGCACCGCGCGGGCTCGTCGCTTCGCATTCAATTTCGCGCGCATCGTCCGCGATTGTCAACCGGACGATTACATCCGGGGCCGGAAGCCAGCCTTCGGCCTTCTCCGGCCATTCGATCAGGCTCACCACCTGGCCGTCACTAACGTCGCGAAATCCGGCGTCAAGCCACTCGCGCGGATCATGCATACGATACAAATCAAAATGATACAGCTCAAAGGCCGGCAGGCTGTAGCTTTCTGCCAATGTATAGGTCGGGCTCTTCACCCGACCGTTGTATCCAAGCCCACGTAACATCCCGCGCACCAGCGTCGTTTTGCCCGCGCCGAGATCACCTTCGAGATAGAACGTCATTCCCGACGGCCTGTCGACGTGCTCACAAGCACCCGTCGGCCCGTCGGCCCGGGCACGAATATCCGGCATCAGACCCTGCGCCAAGCGCGCGCCGAATGCCAGCGTCGCGGCCTCGTCGGCCAGATGGTGGCGGCATTGCACGGTATCATCGTCGTTATGCATGAGCAGGATTTAAGTCGACTGGCGCAGCAAATCAAGCAATGGGGGCGCGAGCTCGGTTTTGCCGCGCTGGGTATTGCGGACGGCGAACTGAGCGCGGCTGAAGCCGGCTTGCAGGCGTGGCTGGATCGGGGCTTTCATGGCGAGATGGATTATATGGCGGCGCACGGCACGAAGCGCAGCCGGCCGGCCGAACTGGTGCCCGGAACCGTCCGCGTCATCAGCGCACGGCTGGATTATTTTCCGTCGGTAGCGGCCGACCCGCATCGCATACTGAACGACGCCGACGCCGCGTACGTCTCGCGCTACGCGCTGGGACGCGACTACCACAAGGTGTTGCGCAACCGCCTGCAAAGCCTGGCCGAGAAAATCAGCGCAGAAATCGGCGAACACCATTTCCGGGTCTTCACCGACAGCGCGCCGGTACTGGAAGTCGAACTCGCCACGAAATCCGGCCTCGGCTGGCGCGGCAAACACACCCTGCTGCTCAACCGGCAACACGGCTCGTGGTTCTTCCTGGGTGAGATCTATACCGATCTGCCGCTACCGGTTGACGCGCCCGAGACCGACCACTGCGGCACCTGCCAGGCCTGTATCGACGTCTGCCCCACGCAGGCCATCGTCGCGCCCTACTCGCTCGACGCGCGGCGCTGCATCTCCTATCTGACCATCGAGCTCAAGAGCAGCATTCCACTCGAACTGCGCCCTCTTCTGGGTAACCGCATCTACGGCTGCGACGACTGTCAGTTGGTGTGTCCGTGGAACCGTTTTGCACAAACCGCGACCTTGCCCGATTTCGACGTACGGAACGGACTCGACAGCGCGCGCCTGATCGAACTGTTCGGCTGGAACGAAACCGATTTCAACGACCGCCTGGCGGGCTCGCCCATCCGCCGCATCGGCCATGAGCGCTGGCTGCGCAATATCGCGGTCGCACTGGGCAACGCGCCATCTTCGCCCGACGCCAGGGCAGCACTCTATTCCCGTCAGGATCATCCATCCGAACTGGTACGCGAGCACGTGGCGTGGGCACTGACGCGCCAGGAAGCCTCTTAGACTGCGTTCAATTCCGGCTGGACGGGCGCCGCATTGCAGACGGACGCAGGCGCAGCCGTTCATGCCGAATGCCGCCTCACGCGGCCTCGCGGGTAAACTATCGCCTTCGCCATCCCGCCACGCTGTCATCCATGTCCACGAACGCAAGCTCTCCCATCGGCGTATTCGATTCCGGCATCGGCGGGCTGACGGTGGTGCGCGCGCTGATGGAGCGCCTGCCCTACGAGAACATCGTGTATTTCGGCGACACCGCGCGCGTGCCCTACGGCGTCAAATCGGTCGAGACCATTGTCCATTTCACCACCCAGATCGCGCAGTTCCTGCTCGAAAAGGACGTCAAGCTACTGGTCATCGCCTGCAACACCATGGCCGACTACGCGCCCGACTCGCGCATCCATTCGCAGGCCTGCGCGCTATTCGTTCCGCTGGTGGAGGAAGGCTGGCTCGATCATGAAGTCACCCGGCTCACGGCACAGGATTACCTGAAACCGCTCATGGCCGAGCACATCGACACTCTGGTGCTCGGCTGCACGCATTACCCGCTGCTGAAACCGCTCCTCAACGAAGTGCTCGGTGACGGCGTGCAACTGGTCGATTCCGCCGAAGCCATGGCCGAACAGGTCGCGGCGGTCCTGGCAGAGAAGCACCTCGCCAATCCCGGGCCGGCCCAGCCGCGTTACGACTTCTACGTCACTGATGTGCCGCTGCGCTTCCAGACCATCGGCGAGCGTTTCCTTGGACGCACGCTCAACAACGTGCACGTGGTGAAGTGGTGATCGCCAAACCGCAGGCATGATCCGCGTCAACGACCAGATCGAGCTCGACGAGCGCGAAATTCAGGAGGATTTCGTGCGCGCCTCGGGGCCGGGCGGGCAGAACGTCAACAAGGTGTCGACTGCGGTGCAACTGCGTTTCGACGTCGCCCGTTCGCCCTCGCTACCCGAACCGGTACGCGCGCGCCTCATCACGCTGGCGGGACGCCGTCTCACCCAGGACGGCATTCTGATCATCGAAGCCGAACGCTATCGCAGCCAGCGACGCAACCGCGACGACGCGCTGGAGCGGTTGCTCGCGCTGATACGTGAAGCCTGCGAAGTGGAAACGCCGCGCCGCCCCACTCGTCCCACACTCGCGTCCAAAAAGCGACGTCTGGAAAGCAAGCAGCGGCGAGGCGAGACCAAGAAGTTACGTGGATTGAAGCCCGGGACCGATCACTGATCGGCGCGCGCGGCAACAAGGCTGCGCATTAGGTGGATTTGACCGCGAACGGGAATGACTTCCCACGCGATCACCTTATTTCCACATCACATCGCACTTGTCCCTGGCGGCGGCCGTGAGCAATTCGATCAAAGGCAGGGCCCGAGTGGCCAGGCTGACAGGTCGCTCTTCCGTGTCGCCGTCCCGGTTATTCGTGGGCTCGCTCTGGACCGGTTCCGCCTTGGTCGTCTCGATCGCCGCCTTCAAATGATTCAGCGCTGCAGGCACATCCTCGGCCAGGATGGCACCGGGAACGGTGCCGCTGTGTCCCATCATTTTCAGCATGGCGAGCGCGACGTCACCAAACATCGTGATGTCGGCATAGGCCTTGCACGTAAACGTCACCAACATGTCCGTCTCCTTGCTTAATGATGCATCAGTCCACCGCCGGACAATGTTTCTGGCTGGGGTGCCAACACCGTCAATCCGGGGTCATTCCGGTTATCCCTGCTGTCAGCAGCGCGGCGTATTGATCGGCGACGAGCGGCTGGCTGAACAAATAGCCTTGTCCCTCTTCACAGTTCTTCGCCTGAAGAAAAGACAGTTGCGCCGGAATTTCCACGCCTTCGGCGACCACCTGCTGTTTGAGGCTGGTACCCATCGCGATAACGGCGCTGGCGATGACGCCTTCACCGTTGAGGACGCCAATGTCATTCACGAATGATCTGTCAATCTTGAGGATATCGATCGGAAATCGATTCAGATAACTCAAGCTGG
>CAJDVN010000012.1_pt1 | contig 13198 bp, 15 predicted proteins | sample 7391301 | NCBI WGS metagenome assembly CAJDVN01 (sample SAMEA7055705, study PRJEB34461) | soil metagenome | biome: terrestrial ecosystem; feature: Peninsula; material: soil | place: Antarctica | collected 2016 | reverse complement strand
ATGCTTGATCATTGGCTGGGTCAGACGCTCGGCCGTATTGAGCCCTTCGTAGGAAAAGCGGTCACGGTCAGACAGCCAGCACTCGTTGACGTCTTCGTTTTCGCGCGGCAACACGCGCATGACCTTGTTATTCTTGACTTGGACTTCGAGATTGGAACCCAGGCTGTCGTGCGGACTGATCGAGGGACGGCGTGACAGTTCCCAGTTGCGGGCGGTGAAGCGGAACGGCTTGCTGGTCAGCGCGCCAACCGGGCACAGATCGATGACGTTGCCCGATAGCTCCGATGCCATCTGGCTTTCCAGGAACGGCATCACCTCGGCATGCTCGCCGCGACCGGCCAGGCCGAGTTCCATCACGCCACCGATTTCCTGGCCGAAACGGATGCAACGGGTGCAGTGGATGCAGCGCGTCATATCGGTGGCAATTAGCGGCCCCAGGTTTTTCTCCCGCACCACGCGCTTGATTTCCTGATAGCGCGATGCCGAGGCGCCATAGCCCACCGCCAGATCCTGCAGGGTGCATTCACCGCCCTGGTCGCAGATCGGGCAGTCGAGCGGATGGTTGATCAGCAGAAACTCCATCACGCTCTTCTGCGCGTCGATGGCGTATTCCGACTGGGTATACACCTTCATGCCGTCGGTCACGGGGGTGGCGCAGGCAGGTAGCGGCTTGGGCGCTTTTTCCACCTGCACCAGGCACATGCGACAGTTGGCGGCGATCGAAAGCTTCTTGTGATAACAGAAATGCGGAATCGTGATGCCGGCCTGATTTGCCGCATCCATGATGGTGTCCCCGCTTTCGACCTGAAGCACACGGCCGTCGATTTCGATATTGAGCGTAGCCATAGTCTTGTTTATTCCATCAATCCCATTCAGACCATGCACCGCTTGTGTTCGATGTGGTATTCGAACTCGCGACCAAAATGTTTGAGGAAGCTTTGTACCGGCATCGCGGCGGCATCACCCAGTGCGCAGATGGTATGACCCATGATGTTTCCCGCCACGCTGTTGAGCAGGTCCATGTCTTCCTGCCGCCCTTCACCATGCTCGATGCGGTGGATCACCCGGTACATCCAGCCGGTACCCTCGCGGCATGGCGTGCACTGGCCGCACGATTCCTCGAAATAGAAATAGGAAAGCCGTTCCAGCGCACGCACCATGCACACTGTTTCGTCCATCACGATGACCGCGCCCGAGCCCAGCATCGAACCCGCCTTGGCGATGGAATCAAAATCCATCGTGCAATCCATCATGATATCCGCCGGGAGCACAGGCGCGGACGAGCCGCCGGGAATGACGGCCTTTAGCTTATGCCCGTTGCGTACGCCACCCGCCATCTCCAGCAGTTCGGAAAACGGCGTGCCAAGCGGAACTTCGTAGTTGCCCGGCTTGTTGACATGGCCCGACACTGAAAACAGCTTGGGGCGAGGCCGAAGCTTGCCGGGAACGGCGGTTTGAAGCGTGGCTGGCCCTTCTTGCCTTCGATCGATTCCAGCAACGCGGTTTCCTCGCCGCAGATATAGGCACCGTAGCCGTGGTGCGCGTGCAACTCAAAGCAGAAGTCGGTGCCGAACAGTCTGTCGCCGAGATAACCGGCCTCGCGCGCGTCCTTCAGCGCGCGTTCAAACATCTCGTAGATCTCGTAAATTTCGCCATGAATGTAGTTGTAACCTACGCGTGCACCGATCACATAGCCTTGGTGCGGGTTGTAACGCAGGATGTCACGGTCCTTGAAGGTTCCCGGCTCGCCTTCGTCGCTGTTGCAGATGATGTATTTGTCGCCCGGAAACGCACGCGGCATGAAACTCCACTTGAGGCCGGTCGGGAACCCTGCGCCGCCACGCCCGCGCAGCGCGCTGGTCTTGAGCTCGGCAATGATGGTATCGCCCGGCACCGGTTCGGTCACCACGCGACGCAACGCCTGGTAGCCGCCGTTGGCAACATAAGTCGCCAGCGACGCCGGATCGTCGAACGCCTGTGTCCAGCTGCAGACCTGGTGGGTGGGTTTGAGCAGGCTCATTTCAGCTTGTCCAGCAGTTCGTCCACTTTCTCGGGCGTAAGGTGCGTGTGCATGGAGTGATTGTTGTGCAGGCACATCGGTGCATCGCCGCAGGCGCCCATGCACTCGCCTTCCTTCAATGTATAGCGTCCATCCTCGGTGGTCTGGCCAAAACCAATGCCGAGCTTCTGCTTCAAATGTTCGCCCACTTCGCCCGCCCCCATCAGCATGCAAGGCAGATTGGTGCATAGCGTGATCTTGTGTCGCCCGGCCGGTTTCATGTCGTACATGTTGTAGAAACTGGCAACCTCATATGCGGCAATCGCCGGCATGTCGAGATAATCAGCCACGTGCTCGATGAGTTCCGGCTTGAGCCAGCCCTTTTCCGTCTGCACGATTCTCAGCGCCGCCATCACTGCCGACTGCTTCTGATCGGCCGGGTATTTGGCAATTTCCACATCGATCAGCGCGAGGGAATCAACACTCAGCCAGGAACTGTTATCAGGATGGGACATCAGCGGTCGATCTCCCCGAAAACGATATCCTGCGTGCCGATGATCGCGACGACGTCGGCGATCATGTGGCCGCGACTCATTTCATCGAGCGCCGCCAGATGGGCATAGCCCGGCGCACGGATCTTCAGACGATAAGGTTTATTGGCGCCATCGGACACCAGGTAGATGCCGAACTCGCCCTTGGGATGCTCCACGGCCGCATAGGCTTCCCCCGTCGGCACATGCATGCCTTCGGTAAAGAGCTTGAAATGGTGAATCAGCTCTTCCATGTTCTGCTTCATCGACAGACGATCGGGCGGCGCAACCTTGTAGTTTTTGACGATGACCGGGCCAGGGTTCTTGCGCAGCCAGTCAATGCATTGCTTGACGATGCCGTTGGACTGGCGCATTTCTTCGATCCGGACCAGGTAGCGGTCATAGCAGTCGCCGTTGGTGCCGACCGGGATATCGAAATCCATGCGCTCGTAGACCTCGTAAGGCTGCTTCTTGCGCAGGTCCCATTCCACGCCGGAACCGCGCAGCATCGGGCCGGTAAAGCCCAGTGCCTTGGCACGCTCGGGCGACACCACGCCAATACCGACGGTACGCTGCTTCCAGATACGGTTGTCGGTCAGCAGGGTTTCGTATTCGTCGACATAGGTCGGGAAGCGCTGGGTGAAGTCCTCGATGAAGTCGAGCAGTGAACCCTGGCGATTGGCATTCATCGACTTCATCGTCGCTTCATTGCGGGTGTGCTGCGCCTGGTACTGCGGCATCGTGTCGGGCAGGTCGCGGTAGACGCCGCCGGGACGATAATACGCCGCATGCAGGCGTGCACCGGACACCGCCTCGTAGCAGTCCATCAGGTCTTCGCGCTCGCGGAAGGCATAGAGAAACACCGTCATCGCGCCGACGTCGAGCGCGTGTGCGCCCAGCCACAACAGGTGGTTGAGAATGCGGGTGATCTCGTCGAACATCACACGGATGTATTGCGCACGCTCCGGGACCTCGATCTGCAACAGTTTCTCGATCGCCATCACGTAGGCATGCTCGTTGACCATCATCGAGACGTAGTCGAGGCGGTCCATGTAGGGTACCGACTGCAGGTAGGTCTTGTGTTCGGCCAGTTTTTCGGTTGCACGGTGCAACAGCCCGATATGCGGATCGGCGCGCTGGATCACCTCGCCGTCCAGTTCCAGCACCAGGCGCAACACGCCGTGCGCGGCCGGATGCTGCGGGCCAAAGTTCATCGTGTAGTTCCGGATTTCAGCCATTTGAACGCTCCGGGATAACACCCATGAATCCTGCGTAGTTGCGGATCCCGGCCATCAGCGGTCGCCTCCGTAACTTTCGTCACGAATGATGCGCGGGGTGACCTCGCGCGGTTCGATCGAGACCGGCTGGTAGATCACGCGCCGTTGACTTGGGTCGTAACGCATTTCGACGTTACCCGAAAGAGGGAAATCCTTGCGGAACGGATGACCGATGAAACCGTAATCGGTCAGGATGCGGCGCAGGTCGGGATGGCCCTCGAAGACGATGCCATACAGATCGAAGGCCTCGCGCTCGAACCAGTTGGCCGAAGGCCAGATATCGACCATCGACGCCACCACCGGTAAATCGTCATCAGGGCAAAACACGCGGACCCGCACGCGCTGGTTGTTCGATAGCGACAGGAGATGCACGACCGCGGCAAAGCGGGCACCTTCCCAGGCACCGTCGCCATAATCCGAATAATCCATACCGCACAGGTCAATCAACTGTTCGAAGCGGCAATCAGGATGATCACGCAAGGTGCGCATGGTGTCCGTATAGGCCTGAGATTTGACGATCAGCGTTAGCTCGCCCAGCCGCTCGATGGTCTGGACGAGTGCATCGCCCAGCAGATTTTGCAGACAAACAGAAAGGGACTCCAGCTTCGTGGGCATAGACGCGTCTTACCGAGCGATGGTGTTGGTGCGGCGAATCTTGTTCTGCAGCTGGATGATGCCGAACAGCAGAGCCTCTGCCGTCGGCGGACAACCCGGAACGTAGATATCTACCGGCACGATGCGGTCGCAACCGCGCACCACCGAATAGGAGTAATGGTAATAACCGCCACCGTTGGCGCACGAGCCCATGGAAATCACCCAGCGCGGTTCGGTCATCTGGTCATAGACCTTGCGCAGTGCTGGCGCCATCTTGTTGCACAAGGTGCCGGCGACGATCATCACGTCGGACTGACGCGGACTCGGACGAAACACAATGCCGAAGCGGTCGAGGTCGTAGCGCGCAGCACCCGCGTGCATCATTTCCACCGCGCAGCATGCCAGGCCGAATGTCATCGGCCACATCGATCCGGTGCGCATGTAATTGATGAGCTGATCGGCCTTGGTGGTAACAAAGCCCTGTTCGAGAACGCCTTCAATACCCATGATTCAAATCATTCCCATTCCAAGGCGCCCTTCATCCACTCGTAGATGAAGCCCACCACCAGGATGCCGAGAAACACCATCATGGCGATGAAACCCGCCAGACCGATTTCTTCCAGCACAATGGCCCAGGGAAAAAGAAAGGCAATTTCCAGATCAAACAGGATGAACAGGATGGCAATAAGATAATAGCGCACATCGAATTTCATACGCGCGTCTTCGAATGCCTCGAAACCACATTCATAGGGAGAGAGTTTTTCGCTATCGGGACGGTGCGGCGCCAGCAGACCACCAGCGATGATCGGACCGATTCCAAAAGCCAGGCCAACCAGAATGAACAACAGAATGGGGAGGTAATTCTCCAGCACCGGGTTCCTCCGAACTGCGCCTGCGTCAGGCGGTGGTTGAGTGATTATGACCCGAGTGTATTAGTACCGAGCATCGACTGTCAAGCCGAAAAACTTGTACTTTTATATTTAGAATCAAATGCTTATGCAATAGTATTCACTGATGAACAAATCAGGAAATTTGATGGTGCCGACGGCGAGACTCGAACTCGCACAACCTAGGTCACTACCCCCTCAAGATAGCGTGTCTACCAATTCCACCACGTCGGCCAAAGGGCTTGCGCCCGACAGGTACTACTTACTGTGGAATATCCCCCACCTTCGAACCGGCATCCTTGCCTGGCACTTGCGCAGGAGATGCGGGTTGAGCTTTCGCCGGTACAGGAACCTCTACACGCTGAAGCACGCTAGCCGCTGGCCTGTGTTGCTGAAGTGCGAAATAGGCAAGCGTCAGGCTGGTCAGGAAAAACAGGGTGGCCAACATCGCGGTGCTACGGCTCAGAAAGTTGGCCGATCCGCTGGCGCCAAACAGGCTGCCCGACGAACCGCTTCCAAATGCCGCACCCATGTCCGCACCTTTGCCCTGTTGCAAGAGCACCAGCGCAACCAGCGCAATAGCCACAATAATGTGTACGACCCAGACCAGTGTTTCCATGCTTGATTCTTACTCGACAACGCCTACTTGGCAGCGGCCCGGCAAATCGCGATGAACTCATCGGCAACCAGTGCGGCCCCGCCAATCAGTCCGCCGTCGATATCCGGCTGAGCCATCAATTCTGCCGCATTCGCAGCTTTTACGCTACCCCCGTACTGGATGATCAGCTGTGCCGCCACGCCTGCATCAACGGCAGCAATCTTGCCACGAATGAAGGCGTGCACGGCTTGTGCCTGCTCCGGTGTTGCCGTCTTGCCGGTGCCGATCGCCCATACAGGTTCGTAGGCGACCACTGCCCGGGCCAAGGATGCCACGCCGGCGGCCTTGATCACGGCGTCGAGCTGACGCGCCACGACGGCTTCGGTCACGCCGGACTCGCGTTCGTCCAGCAATTCGCCCACACACAGAATTGGCGTCAGGCCGGCCGCCTGTGCGGCCATGTACTTGTCTGCAACCAGTTCATCGGATTCGCCATACAGACTGCGTCGTTCGGAATGCCCGACGATCACGTACTGACAGCCGAAATCCCGCAGCATCGAAGTCGACACTTCTCCGGTGAAGGCGCCTTTGGCCTGTTCGGACACATTCTGCGCACCCCAGGCAATCGACGATCCGGCAAGCGCAGCCTGCACTTGCCCCAGATAAGGGAAAGGCACGCATACAACGGCCTCGATTCCCGTCAGAGCGGGTTTGATTGCGGCCAGCAGGGCGGCGTTTTCAGCCAGGCTACCGTGCATTTTCCAGTTACCGGCTACGAGCTTTTTGCGCATGGGAATCTGCCAAACAAAAGTGCGCGATGGTAAGCGCTACGCGGCGGGCGGTCAACCGCTCGTCCAATGCCAAGCGATGTAATCAGCCGAAACGGCCGGTAATATAGTCTTCCGTCTGCTTCTTGCCCGGCCGCATGAAAATGGTGCCGGTTTCGTTGAACTCGATGAGCTCGCCGAGGTACATGAACGCCGTGAAATCCGATATCCGTGCGGCCTGCTGCATGTTGTGGGTGACGATGGCGATGGTGTAATCGCTTTTCAGTTCGTTGATGAGTTCCTCGATCTTGGCAGTGGAAATCGGGTCCAATGCCGAGGTCGGCTCGTCCAGCAACACAATTTCGGGTTTCACGGCCACCGCGCGTGCAATGCACAGACGCTGTTGCTGGCCACCCGACAGCGACAAGCCGCTCTGCTGCAACTTATCCTTCACTTCGCCCCACAGCGCCGCCTTCTTGAGCGCCCATTCGACGCGATCATCCATGGCGCTTTTCGACATGCGCTCGTACAGTCGCACGCCGAAGGCAATGTTTTCGTAGATCGTCATCGGAAACGGCGTCGGCTTCTGGAACACCATGCCGATGCTGGCGCGCACCAGATTCACATCCTGGCTTTTGTCCAGCAGGTTCTTGCCGTGGAACAGGATCTGGCCTTCGGCACGCTGCTTGGGATACAGGTCGTACATACGGTTGAATGTGCGCAGCAGCGTGGATTTCCCGCAGCCGGACGGCCCGATGAAAGCCGTCACCTTTTTGTGGGCAATATCCAGGTTGACGTTGGTGAGACCTTTGAAGTCACCATAAAAGAAATCCAGATTGCGGACTTGCAAAGCGACTTTTCCACTGGGCGGCATGGCTTGAACGGGGGTGGAGGAATTGGGCACAGCGTAGCTCCGGAGAAATTAACGTTTGTCTTTATTGCGGAAAATGACGCGCACGCCGATGTTGACTGCCAGCACCAGAAAGGCAATCAACAGCGAACCGCCCCAAGCCAGGTTGATCCAGTTGTCGTACGGACTCAAGGCAAACTGGTAGATCACCACCGGCAGATTGGCCATGGGTTTGTCCATGTTGGTGCTGAAGAACTGGTTGTTGAGTGCGGTGAACAGCAGCGGGGCGGTCTCGCCCGTAATCCGCGCCATTGCCAGCAGAACGCCGGTCACCACGCCGGACTTGACCGCGCGCAACGTTATCTTGAGCGATACCTGCCAACGCGGCGCGCCCACGGCGAACGCCGCCTCGCGCAAGCTGGTCGGCACCAGTTTCAGCATGTTCTCGGTGGTGCGTACCACCACCGGGATAGCGATCAGCGCCAACGCCAGCGACCCTGCCCAGCCTGAAAACCCACCGGTGGTCGTCACGAACAGCGCATACACGAACAGCCCGATGACGATGGAGGGCGCAGACAACATGATGTCCGTCACGAAACGAGTGAACGAGGCAAACTTGGAAACACGCCCGTACTCGGCCAGATAGATTCCCGCCAGAATGCCGATCGGAGTTGCAATCAGCATGGAGAACAGCAGGATCAGACTGCTGCCCACGATGGCATTGCGCAAGCCGCCGCCTTCGGACCCCGGCGCAGGCGTGTCCTGGGTGAACATATCCCAGTTCAAGGCAGCAAAGCCTTTGGAAAACAGCGTCCACAAAATCCATAGCAGCGCGATCAGTCCCAGGCTCATCGCGGCCATGGACAGCGTGATGCCGATACGGTTGATCCAGATGCGCCGGGTATACAGTTTCATCATGGGCTCCTTACAGGCCTTCGGAGCCCATGCTGCGGCTGATCAGCCAGCGCGAAATGGCCAGCACGATAAGGGTGATGATAAATAGCACCAGCCCCAGTGCGAACAGGGAAGAAACATGCAGGCCGGGTGCCGCTTCGCCGAACTCATTCGCCAGCGTCGACGCAATCGAGGTGCCGGGCGCAAATAGACTGCCGTTGATGCGGTTGGCATTGCCGATCACGAACGTGACCGCCATCGTTTCACCAAGCGCTCGTCCCATCCCCAGCATGATGCCGCCAATGACGCCGACGCGGGTATAAGGCAGTACCACGTTGCGCACCACTTCCCAGTTGGTGCAACCGATACCATAGGCAGATTCCTTCAACACATGCGGCACGGTCTCGAATACATCCCGCATCACCGACGCGATAAAGGGGATAACCATCAAGGACAGCACGATGCTGGCGGCGAGGATGCCGACGCCAATGGGCGGCCCCGAGAACCAGCCGCCAACGATTGGAACGTCGCCCAACAACGCCTGCAAAGGTGGCTGGATGTAATCGGCAAACAATGGGGCAAACACGAACAGCCCCCAGATGCCGTATACGATCGACGGAATCCCGGCCAGCAATTCGATCGCCGTGCCCAGGGGACGGCGCAGCCACAGCGGGCAGGTTTCGGTCAGGAACAGGGCAATTCCGAAGCTGACCGGCACCGCAATCAGCAGGGCGAGGATAGACGTCGTCACCGTTCCGTAAATTGCGGCGAGCGCGCCGAACTTGTCGTCCGGCACGTTCCAGACGTTGGTCCACAGAAAGGACGGGCCGAACGCCTTGAGACTGGGCCAGGCTTCAATGGAGAGCGACACCAGAATGCCCACCAGCACCGCCAGCACAACAAAGGCGAAAACCTGCGTGGAATGATGGAAAAATCTATCCTGCAGCCGAAATTTCTGGACTTGTTTAGCGTGCAGATCAATGCTGGCGGATGCGCTGGGCTTACTCACTGTGGGGTGCCTGTCGATTCGATTTTTGTCTGCGAAAGCAGTCGCTTGAAACAGCCACTTTCGTAGAAAGCCGGGAGGGCATACCGCCCCGGCCGACATCAGTCCAGGTCAAATGCGTTACTTGATGTTCGTCATTTCGTCTTCAACCATTTTCGCGACATTGGGCGGCAGGGGCACGAAGCCAAGCTCAGTAGCCATCTGCTGGCCGTTGTTCAGAGACCAAGTGTAGAAATCCACGATATCCTTTTGCTTCACGGCATCGCCTTGTTCGTAGGCCAGAATGAAGGTTACTGCCGTGATGGGCCATGCATCCATGGCGGGCTGGTCCAACAGATCAGGCGCCATACCTTTGACATGGAAGTCCGCAGCGGCACTAGCAGCGGCCACCGACTGCTGGTTCGGCAAGACAAAATTGCCGGCGCGGTTCTTCAGCGCCACGAAGTTCATGTGGTTTTTCATCGCATCGGCGATATCGACATAGCCGATCGTTCCCTTGATCTTCTTCACGTTGGCCGCGACACCCGGGTTGCCCTTGCCTCCCACGCCGTAGGCGGGCCAGTTTACCGTGTTGCCGGCGCCGACATCACGCCTGAACGCCATCGATTGCTTGGCCAGGTAGCTTGAGAACGCGTAGGTCGTGCCGGAGCCGTCTGAACGATGCGCCACGATAATGGCCAGATTCGGCAGTTTGACGTCAGGATTCAGCTTGGTGATGGCAGGATCGTTCCACTTGGTGATCGCGCCCCGAAACATATCGGCCACGGTCACACCGTCCAGCTTCAACTGGCCCGATGCAAAGCCCGGAACATTCATGACGATGCTCACGCCGCCCATCACAGTGGGGACCTGAACCAGATGGTTAGCTTCCAGATCGGCCACCGGAAGCGGAACATCGCTACCGGCAAAATCAACGGTCTTGGCCTTGATCTGTTTGATGCCGCCCGACGAGCCGATACCCTGGTAGTTGACCCGGTTGCCCGTAGCAGCCTTGTAGGCCTCCGCCCATTTTGTGTAAACAGCGTAGGGAAAGGTCGAGCCTGCGCCGGTAATATCGGCGGCCAGGGCACCCATACTGAAAGCCAGCCCCATGGCCGCAGCCAGCGCCCCTTGAGCCAGTTTCTCGTGTATACGCATGCGTAATATTTCCAATAGTAGTTTTGGCGTTGCCACATGGACGACGCCGCCATACTAACGGTCGAATATTACAGAACTATTTCAGTGCGTGAAATCACCCGCCCGCAGCCGCGGCCGCTGCCTTGACCGCTATGGCAATCGTTTCAGCCGTGTGCCGAACCAGATCGGCGTCGCGTCCTTCGACCATCACGCGAATCAGCGGCTCGGTCCCGGATGCGCGCAGGACAATCCGGCCACTGCCATTCAAAGCCGCTTCCGCCTCGACCATCGATGCACCGACTGCAGGCGCCGCATCCAGCTTGAATCCTCTGACCACCGGCACATTGATCATCACCTGGGGATAGGTTTCCAGATCCGCGGTGAAGGTATCCAGCGTCTCGCCCGTTTCCCGCAGCGCGCGCAACACCTGCAACGCTGAAACAATGCCGTCGCCGGTCGTGTGCTTGTCGAGGCACAGGATATGGCCCGAGGTCTCGCCACCCAGCGTCCAGCCATTGGCATGCAGTCGCTCGAGTACATAGCGATCGCCCACCTTGGCGCGCTCGAACGGCACCTGAATGCGACCTAAGGCGTGTTCGGTTCCCAGATTAGTCATCAGCGTACCGACCACACCGCCCTTCATGTAACCCGTCTGGATGCGATGGCGCGCGATGACATAGACCAGTTGATCACCATCGTAAATGCGTCCCTGGGCGTCGGCCATCATCAAGCGGTCGCCGTCGCCGTCGAGTGCAATCCCTAGATCTGCGCGATGCTTGCGCACCGCGTCGGATAAGGTTTTCGTATAAGTCGCCCCGCACTGATCGTTGATATTGAAGCCATTCGGCTCATTGCCGATGGCGATGACCTCGGCGCCCAGTTCGTGCAGCACATGCGGCGCAACGTGATAGGTCGCGCCATGCGCACAATCCACCACGATGCGCATTCCGCGCAGGTCGAGGTTGTTGGGGAAGGTGCTTTTGCAGAACTCGATATAGCGCGCCGCGGCATCCTCGATGCGGCGGGCGCGCCCCAGTTGGCGTGCCTCGACCGTCACCATCGGATGATCCAACCGTGCCTCGATGGCCTCCTCCACGCTGTCGGGCAATTTCTGTCCGTTGGATGAAAAGAACTTGATGCCATTATCTTCGAACGGGTTATGCGAGGCCGAGAGCACCACGCCCGCCTGTAGCCGCAAAGCGCGCGTGAGGTAGGCCACCGCCGGCGTCGGCATCGGTCCGGTCATCAGCACGTTCACCCCGGCGGCGGTAAAGCCGGCTTGCAGCGCGGCTTCCAGCATGTAGCCAGAAATTCGGGTGTCTTTGCCGATCAGCACGGTAGGGTGCTGGTTCGGCGGCAAGCTACCGCGATCGGCAACCAGCACCTGCCCGGCCGCATAGCCCAGATGCATCACGAACTCGGGCGTGATCGGTGATTCGCCCACCCTGCCCCGCACACCATCGGTGCCGAAATATTTACGTCCCATTACTGTATTCCTCCACTGCATTCCAGACGGCCAATGCGTCACGCATGGCCATGACATTGTGTACCCGGAGCAGACGAGCGCCCTGCACCACCGCTATCAGGTGCGCCGCCACGCCGACAAACTCCCGTTCGCCCACCGCACGTCCCGTCAGGGCGCCCAGCATCGATTTGCGCGACAGCCCGGCGAGTACCGGCAAGCCAAGCTCGGCCAGACAATTCATGTGTTTAAGCAGCGCAAGATTATGTTGCAGCGCTTTACCGAAACCAAAACCCGGGTCAATCACCAATCGCTCGCGTGCAATCCCTGCGGCCTCGCAGGCCTGTACCCTGATCTTCAAAAACTGTTTCACCTCATTCACCACATCGTCGTAACGGGGCGCCTGCTGCATGCTCCGAGGATCGCCCTGCATGTGCATGAGACATACGGCCGCTCCCGATGCAGCCACTGCCTCCAGCGCACCCGGAGCCTGCAAGGCGGCGATATCATTCACCATCGCCGCCCCCGCAGTGAGCGCTGCCCGCATCACCTCCGGCTTCCTGGTATCCACCGACACCAGGCATCCCTCACGAACAAGCATCTCGATCACCGGCACCACACGTCGGATTTCCTCGTCGGCAGACACCACCGTTGCGCCTGGTCGCGTCGATTCCCCGCCGACGTCAAGGATATCGGCGCCTTGTTCGCGCAGCTTGAGTGCATGGGCAATTGCAGCCCGCGCGTCGCGCAACTGTCCCCCATCCGAAAACGAGTCGGGCGTGATGTTGACGACACCCATGATGCGGGGGCGGGAAAGCGGAAGTCGGTGCGAACCGGCGTGGAGAACGGACATGGAAAGAGGGGCCAAGGCCCCTCTACTGTAGTGGGTTGACGTAACGCCGCTCAGACTTCCTGCGCGGGCTGCGTAGTAGGCGCCGGCGCACTGGGCTTGTCGTCTCCGTTCGTCGGCGGCTGGGGCGTAGCCGATGGTTTGGGCGGGCGCACTGGACGGCCGGCCATGATGTCACCGATCTGATCGGAATCGATCGTCTCCCATTCCATCAGGGCCGCTGTCATCGCCTCGACCTTGTCACGACCTTCGGTCAGGATTTTCGTCGCCCGAGCGTATTGCTCGTCCAGAATACGGCGGATTTCGGTATCGACCTTCTGCATGGTGGCTTCGCTCATGTTCTTGTGCGTGGTCACCGAACGGCCCAG
>CAJDVN010000078.1_pt1 | contig 14116 bp, 20 predicted proteins | sample 7391301 | NCBI WGS metagenome assembly CAJDVN01 (sample SAMEA7055705, study PRJEB34461) | soil metagenome | biome: terrestrial ecosystem; feature: Peninsula; material: soil | place: Antarctica | collected 2016 | reverse complement strand
ATCGCCATAGACGACACTGACGCCGGATGCCGCTACCGCGTGGATGCGCTCGGGATCGGCGTCCAGCGCGACGAAGTTGATGCCCTCGGCCTCCAGCAGGCGGGCCAGGTTCTGCCCGCTACGGCCGTAGCCGCAAACGATCACGTGCTGGGCCTTGCCGAAGGTCTTGACCGCAATATCGTGCACTTCCTTGGCGCGGCCGGCCCATTCGCTGCCGGCGATCAGTCGGGTCAGTACATCCATGCGATTGATCAGCAGCGGCGCGATCAGCATCGACAGCACCATCGCCGCCAGCACCGGCTGAGTGATTGATGCGCCCAGTAATTGCAGATCGGCGGCCTGGGCCAGCAACACGAAGCCGAATTCACCTGCCTGCGCGAGCCCCAGCGCAGTCCGCACCGCTGTAGGGCGGGTGTTACCGAAGGCCAGGGCCACGCCGCCAACGAGCAATCCCTTGCCGATAACGATCGCCGCGACCAACAGCACGACGTCGCCCCAGTTCAGCATGACCTGCATCAGGTCGAGCCGCATCCCGATCGTGACGAAAAACAATCCCAGCAGGACGTCACGGAAAGGCTTGATGTCGTCTTCCACCTGGTAGCGGTATTCGGTCTCGGAAATCAGCATGCCGGCCAGGAAGGCACCGAGCGCCAGCGACAAGCCGGCGCTCTCGGTCAGGAAAGCCAGCCCCAGCGTGAACAGCGGCACCACGGCAAGATCCTGGAACAACAGCGCGCCGAAAATCTGGCGGCCGTGCGGCGTCTGGATTTCCAGCCGTTCGGCCAGCAGTTTGGATACGATGGCCGTGGACGACATCGACATGATGCCGCCCAGCGCCAGCGCCGCGAGCAGCGGCAATTGCAGCAGCCAGGCAATCACGGCGGTCAGTGCGATAGTCAGCACGACCTGCGCGCCGCCAAACCCGAACACCGTCATGCGCATGGTCATCAGGCGCGCGAGGCTGAATTCCAGGCCGATCGAAAACATCAGGAACACCACGCCGAATTCGGCCAGGTAGCGCGCTTCTTCGCTGTCTGGAATCCAGCCCAGAGCGAACGGGCCGATGGCAATGCCGGTCACCAGATAACCGAGCAGGGTCGGCAGGCGCAAGGCGCGTGCAGCGGCCGACACCAGAACGGCGACCGCAAGTAGGATCAGGACAAGCTGTAGGCTGCTCTGCATAGATGTTTCATAGGCTTCAGCCCATATTTCCTGTCGGGATCGTCCAGCCGGAATCGCTAGGGAAACGCGGGCGGGCGGGCAGGCTTTAGTATACTTGCCGACCATGCACCCCCAACCCGTCCCCGCCGAACATTTGCTTGCGCTTGCGCGCCAGGTGCTCGATATCGAAGCCGATGCCCTGCATCTCCTGTCAAACCGGCTCGATGCCAGCTTTGCCGATGCCGTGCAACTGATCCTCGCATGCCGCGGCCGCGTGGTGGTATCGGGCATGGGCAAGTCCGGCCATATCGGCAGCAAGATCGCCGCCACTCTGGCTTCTACCGGCACCCCCGCTTTTTTCATGCATCCGGGCGAAGCCAGCCACGGCGACCTTGGCATGATCACCGCTGACGATGTGGTCCTGGCGCTGTCGAACTCGGGCGAAAGCAACGAGATCGTCAGCATCGTGCCGCTAATCAAGCGACGCGGGGCCAAGCTCGTCGCGATCACCGGCAATCCCGGTTCGACCATGGCGCGGGAAGCCGACGTACACCTCAACGCGGCGGTCGACAAGGAAGCCTGCCCGCTCAACCTGACGCCTACGTTGCTGGATGCGCGCGGATTTTCGGCCGACGATTTTGCCCGCACCCATCCGGGCGGCAGCCTGGGCCGGCGATTGCTCATCCATGTGCGCGACGTCATGCACAGCGGCGATGAACTGCCCAAGGTCGGCCGCGACGCCACCCTGAAAGCCGCACTGTTCGAGATAACTCAAAAAGGACTGGGTATGACAGCGGTGGTCGACGACGCAAACAGAGTGGTCGGCCTGTTCACCGACGGCGACCTGCGCCGCGCGCTGGAGCACGTACTCGATCTGCAGCAGGCGAAGATTGCCGACCTGATGACGCCCAACCCGAAGACGATCGGCGCGGACGAACTCGCCGTGGCGGCAGTGGAAAAAATGGACACATTGAAAATCAATGGCCTGCTGGTGGTCGATGCCGACCACCTTCTGGTGGGCGCGCTCAACATGCACGACCTGCTGAAAGCGGGGGTGGTGTGATGACGGCCGATTCAATCAAAACAGACCTCATTACCCGCGCACAGAAAATCAGGCTGGCCGCATTCGATGTCGACGGCGTGATGACCGACGGCACCCTGTTTCTGGCCGACGACGGGCAGGAATACAAGGGCTTCAACTCACTCGACGGCCATGGCCTGAGGATGCTCAAGGACAGTGGCGTCAAGCTGGCCATCATCACCGGGCGCAATTCGCGCGTGGTGGAGCACCGGGCTAGGAATCTCGGCATCGAGATCGTGCATCAGGGTGCGCACGACAAGCTGGCCGTGTACGAAGCGTTGTGCCGCGAACTTGGGATCGAGCACGAAGCCACTGCCTACATGGGCGACGACGTGATCGATCTGCCGGTGATGCGCCGTGCCGGCCTGGCCATCACCGTGCCGGCCGCTCCCGAACTGGTCAAGGCCTACAGCCACTACACCACCAAGCGCGAAGCCGGCCACGGTGCCGTGCGCGAGGTCTGTGAGTTCCTGATGCGCGCGCAGGGCACGCTGGACGCGGCGCTGGCGCCGTACCTGAAATGACCGGTCGCATCCGCAACGCTCTGAATGCCGCCCGCCTGGGGTCCGCATGATCTCACGTGGATCGTTATGGCTGCCGCTGGCCATCCTGCTGGTGCTGGCCGCGCTCAGTTTCTGGATCGAACGCCTGATGGAGATCCCGGTCAGCGACAGTGCATCATCCGTCCGAGCTGATCCCGAAGGCATCATGGAGAACTTCGATGCCATCCGTACCGGCATCAATGGCAAACCGGAATACCGGCTGTCCGCAAAAGAACTGCGGCATTATTCGAACAGCAAATTCACCGAGCTGGAACTACCCCGCTTTACCCAGCTGAATGAACAGTCAGGCGACGTGAGCGCAATATCGAAGCAGGCGACCGTGTCTGCCGACGGCCAGGAGATCGACCTGCGCGGCGATGTCCTCGTGGAACGCGCCGCCCACGCAGGGCAATCGCTCATGACCATGCATTCGGCGCGACTGCTGGTTTTTCCCGAACTCGACAAGATGCGTTCCCCCGGCCCGGTCGATGGAGTACGACGCCAATCTACGTATCCTTAAACTGACAGGACGGGTGCATGCCCGTTATATTTCTGGAAAAGGCTAACGCCATGAATAAATTGAATACCCGGCTTTACGCGATGCTGTGCGCCGTCTTGCTGGCCACCTCAGCGCATGCAGAAAAGGCCGATCGCAACAAACCGGTCAACCTTGAAGCGGACACCGTCACGCTCGATGACGTCAAGAAAATCAGCGTCTATCAGGGCAACGTGATAATGAGCCAGGGCACACTGATGCTGCGTGCCGATCGCGTTCAAGTGACCCAGAATGCCGACGGGCTCGACAAGGTCAGCGCAATCGGCCGCCCCGTGGCGTTCCGCCAGAAAATCGACAGCGGCGACGAGTTCATCGATGGCTTCGCCAACCGCATCGAATATAGCGGCGTCACCGGCCAGCTCGAGCTGATCGGCCAGGCCCGGTTGCGACGTGGCGGCGATGAATTGCACGGCGCGCAGATTTCCTACAACGCCAATACCGGATTCTACAAAGTCGTCGGCCAGCCCAACGCCCAGACCCCGAGCGGGCGGGTACGCGCCGTGATCCGCCCGAAGCCGCGCAGCAACGAGCAACCTGCCGCCAAACCATGAGCCAGATTACTGCCCAGGGGCTGCGCAAGACGTATGGCAAACGCACAGTCGTGCATGACGTCTCCTTCGAAGTCAAAAGCGGCGAGGTCGTCGGTCTGCTCGGTCCCAACGGGGCCGGCAAGACCACCTGCTTCTACATGGTGGTGGGGTTGGTCGCAACCGACGGCGGCAGCGTGCAGATGGATACGCACGATCTCACCCACATGGCGATCCACAAGCGCGCGCGTCTGGGATTGTCCTACCTGCCGCAGGAACCCTCGATCTTCCGCAAGATGACGGTGGAAGACAACATCCGCGCCATACTTGAACTCAAATCCTACGGCAAGGACGAGCGCGAGGAGCATCTCGACAACCTGCTGCAGGACCTGCATATCGCGCATCTGCGCGAAGCATCCGCTGTCAGCCTGTCCGGAGGCGAGCGCCGTCGCGTGGAAATCGCCCGTGCACTCGCGATCAACCCGCGCTTCATTCTGCTCGACGAACCCTTTGCCGGAGTCGACCCCATCGCCGTACTCGACATCCAGAGGTTGGTGCATTTCCTGATCGAGCGTGACATTGGCGTGCTCATCACCGATCACAATGTGCGCGAAACTTTGGGTATCTGCGACCGCGCCTACATCATCAACGAAGGCCGCGTGCTGATCGCCGGCACGCCCGACCTCATCATCCAGGACGACAACGCACGGAAAGTCTATCTCGGCGAAAATTTCCGCCTGTAAGAACCGCCTTCCCTCGGTGAATCGCGTTAAACTGGCCTCAAGCCGGCACGATTTTTGCCGTAGTCTAGATTCATGAAACACAGTCTTCAACTCAAGCTCGGTCAACACCTCACCCTGACGCCTCAACTGCAGCAGTCGATCCGACTGTTGCAGCTGTCGACGCTGGAACTGAACCAGGAACTGGAACAGATGCTGCAGGACAACCCTTTGCTGGAACGCGAAGAGGAGGATGAAACCGGCCATGCGACGGGGGAAGACGCTCCGGCGCATACGGCCGAGGCCGAAGCGCACAGCACGGAAACCGTACTGCCCGACCATAACGAATCCGAGCCGGTCACCGTGCTGGACGACGCCGACTGGAACGACTACAGCGTGGCCAGCAGCGACGACGAAGACAACGATTACACCCAGGGCTCGATATCGGGCGCGACGCTGCGCGAGCACCTGCTGAACCAGTTGATCGTCAGTCCGCTCACCCTGCGCGACCGTACCCTGGTCGCCGCACTGATCGATGACCTGGATGACTCGGGCTTCCTCACCCAGCCGCTGGAAGACATCACCGCCAGCCTGCAAACCGAGCTCGAAGAACTCGAGCCCGAGGAACTCGGGACCGCACTCAAGCACCTTCAGAACATGGATCCGACCGGGGTCGGCGCACGCGATCTGGCCGAATGCCTGACGCTGCAACTGCGCGCGCTGCCACCGGATACGCCCTTGCGCGACACTGCCATGCGACTCACTACCCATCACCTGGACCTGCTCGCCGCGCGTGACGTCGGCAAGCTGAAGAAAATGCTCGGCATCGACGATACGGCGCTGCGCAGCGTGCGCGCCCTGATCCTCTCCCTGAACCCACGCCCAGGCTCGGCTTTCGGTGTGGACGACACCCACTACGTGATCCCCGACGTCTACGTGCGCAAGATCAAGGGCATGTGGATCGCCAGCCTCAATGCCGACGCCATGCCCAAACTGCGCGTCAATCGCGTCTATGCCGACATCCTGGCGCGTCACCGCGAAAGCGGCGGCGGTCAGCTTGCCAGCCAGTTACAGGAAGCACGCTGGCTGATCAAAAACGTGCAGCAGCGCTTTGACACCATCCTGCGCGTCTCGCAGGCCATCGTCGACCGTCAGAAGCAGTTCTTCGAGCACGGCGAGGTGGCGATGCGTCCGCTGGTACTGCGCGAAATCGCCGATGCAGTGGAGTTGCACGAATCGACCATTTCACGCGTCACCACGCAAAAATACATGACGACGTCGCGCGGCCTGTACGAACTGAAGTATTTCTTCGGCAGTCACGTCTCGACCGACAGCGGCGGCGCTTGTTCTTCGACCGCCATTCGCGCGCTCATCAAACAGCTGGTTGCCGCCGAAAGCACCAAAAAGCCGCTATCGGATGGCCAACTGGCGGAAGTTCTGGGCCAGCAAGGTATCGTGGTGGCCCGCCGCACGGTCGCCAAATATCGTGAGTCGCTGCAAATCCCGCCCGCAAACATGCGCCGCGCACTTTGATCGAAAAGGTTTTTCCTTTTCGACATACCCGTTATCCCGGTCGCGCTTGAATGTCCTGTCCTTTCGTCCCACAATGAAATCGAGCGCAGCCGAGCGCTCGTGGAAGGCCGGTAGCATGCCGCCTTCCCATCATGTTCCGCAGACTCAGGAGGCTTTATGAATTTGACGATTTCCGGCCATCACCTGGAAGTGACCCCAGCCATCCGCAACTACGTTTCCGAGAAACTCGACCGCGTAAAACGCCATTTCGACCACGTCATCAACCTGACGGTCATCATGCAGGTGGAGAAACTGGTCCACAGGGTGGAAGCCACGCTACATGTGAAAGGCCATGCCATTCATGCCCACAGCGAAGACGGCAACATGTATGCCGCGATTGACCTGCTGGCCGACAAGCTGGATCGCCAGATCGTCAGGCACAAGGAGAAAACCTCGAACGTCCATCAGGGCGGCGGCGGGCTGAAACATCAACCGACGGAAAGCCCCGCCTGACACCGCTATCTCACATACGCCCAGCCTGGAGGCCCCGAACAGCCTTCGGGCGTATAATCTGCAGATGCCGGACCCCTCTTCTTTCCCCGGCTGTGCAAAGGCATGAACCTAATCGCCCCCCTGATCACCCCTGATACCGTCTTGCTGGACATCAGCTTCAGCAGCAAGAAAAAGCTGTTCGAACATGCCGCCGACCTGTTCACCCAGACCCGCGGTCTCAAAGCCTCTGACATCTTCACCAGCCTGTTCGAACGCGAACGCCTGGGGTCGACCGCGCTCGGCCATGGCATTGCCATCCCGCACGGGCGCATCAAGGGCCTGAAGGATGCGTGCGGCGCATTCTATCGCCTGAAAACCCCGCTCGAATTCGATGCACCCGACAATCAGCCGGTGACGCTCTGCTTCATCCTGCTGGTGCCCCAGGACGCCAACGAACGTCATCTGCAGATTCTGGGTGAACTGGCGCAACTGTTCGGCGACGAAACCATGCGCGCGAAAATGCTGGATGCTGCCACTGCGTCCGATTTGATCGGGCGGTTCGCGTCATGGTCAAGCTGAGTGGGCAGACCAACACATGGATGGCAATCTAAGCCACGTTTCAGTTGAAATCCTGTTCCACGATCTGGCGGAACAGTTAGGTCTGCAATGGGTGGCCGGACGCGCCGGCGGTCATCGCAGCCTATCCTTCGAAGCCCTTCACAAACCGGCCCCGACGCTCATCGGCCACCTGAATTTCGTCCACCCCAACCGGATCCAGATACTGGACTGCGCCGAAGTGGACTATCTGCGTGGCCTGTCTGGGCCCCGCCTGCAGGGGGCGATCGATCAACTGTTTTCAAATGAGCTCGCGGCCCTCGTCATTTCCGATGGCGAGACTGTTCCGGAAGTCCTGTCCGAGACGGCCGAACGCACCGGCACGCCCCTGTTCTCCTCGACGCTGGCCAGCACGATCCTGATGTCCTATCTGGGCCATTACCTGACGCAAAGCCTCGCCGAAACGACTTGCGTGGCCATCGGCTGGTGGCCGACGATGTCGTCGAACTCAAGCACGTTGCACCGGACACGCTCGAAGGCAACTGCCCCGCGCTGATCCGCGATTTTCTCGAAGTACGCGGTCTTGGCATTCTCAATATCCGCTTCCTGTTCGGCGAGACGGCGGTCAAACAGCAAAAAAATCTGAGGCTGATCGTCGAGCTGGTGCATCCGGAGGAAATCGGCGAAGTCGGACTCAATCGGCTCGACATGGTGGCCTCGACCGAGACCATCCTCGATGTTGCCATCCCCAAGGTGCGCATTCCGGTTGCGGCCGGCCGCAACCTCGCCGTACTCGTCGAGGTGGCCGTACGCAACCACATCCTCAAAAGCCGTGGCATCAATCCGGTTGAACAATTCATCAAGCGCCAGCAGGCCGCCATCGACGGAGACAACTGAGTGCAAGTCGTTCTGGTATCGGGATTATCGGGCTCCGGCAAGAGCATCGCCATCGCGGTGCTGGAAGACGTGGGCTATTACTGCGTCGACAATCTGCCCCTGGCGATGCTGCAGCCCCTGGTCGATTACCTGCAGAACGAAGGGCACGAGCGCATCGCGATCGCCATCGACGCCCGCAGCAGCGCAAGCTTCACGCAGTTGCCGCAGATCGCGGAGGCGCTGCGCAATCAGGGCGCCGACTTGCGGGTCATTTTCCTCGAGGCCAAGAGTCTGACGCTGGTCCAGCGCTTTTCCGAGACGCGCCGCCGCCACCCGCTCTCCAGCGACACGGTTTCGCTGCCGGAAGCCATCCAGCTCGAGCGCGAGATGCTCGCCGAGATCGCGCCGCTGGCCCACCGCATCGACACCAGCGACCTCTCTGCCTCGGCGCTGCGGCTGTGGATCAAGGACCTGGTCGGTCAGGATCGTTCACGTATCACCCTGCTGTTCGAATCCTTCGGCTTCAAGCACGGTATTCCGCTCGATGCCGATCTGGTGTTCGACGTGCGTTGCCTGCCCAATCCGCATTACGTCGCCGAGTTGCGCCCACTCACCGGACGCGACCAGCCGGTCAGCGATTTTCTCGAAGCCAGCCCCAACGCCATGGCGCTGCTGGCCGATATCCGCGGCTTCGTCGAAAACTGGCTGCCGTGCTTCATTCGCGATCACCGCGCCTACCTGACAGTCGCCATCGGCTGCACCGGCGGCCAGCACCGCAGCGTGTATTTTGCGGAAACGCTGGCCGCCGCCTTCCGCGAACGCGAGCAGGTGCTGGTGCGGCACCGCGAGCTCAGCTGATGATCACCACCCTGCGTGCCGGCGATCTGGGTGTCCTGCTGGCAGGCGTCAGCCTCGTCGTCGCGCTGACGGTGTGGGCCTGGGGCGGTAGTCGCGGCGACACAGCCGTCATTCGCGCCGCCGGGAAAGTGGTCAAAACCGTATCGCTTGTCCAGGCTCGAACCTTTGCCATCACCGGCCCGCTCGGCACGACACACATCGAGATCGAGCCCGGCCGCGCCCGCATCGCGCGCGATCCGTCGCCGCGCCAGTTGTGCGTCAAGCAGGGCTGGCTGACGCAATCCGGCCAGGCGGCGCTGTGCCTGCCCAATCAGGTGAGCCTTGAAATCCGCGGTCGAACCTCTGCCTATGACACGCTCGGCTATTGAGCTGCCAGTCAGTGCAGACGACCGCCGCATCGCGCGGCTGGCAGCACTGGCGATCGGCCTCACGCTCGCCGAGGCCGCGTTGCCGAGCCCGGTGCCCGGGGTCAAGCCGGGACTGGCCAACATCGTCATCCTGCTGGTGCTCCTGCAATACGGCTGGCGGGCGGCCGCCTGGGTGTCGGGCCTGCGCGTGCTGGCTGGCGGTTTGTTGCTGGGTAGCCTGTTTGCACCGGGTTTCTGGCTGTCGGCTTCCGGTGCATTCGTCAGCCTGTCGGTGCTGGCAGTGGCGCGCTACCTCCCCAGCCGCCATTTCGGCCCGGTCAGCCTGTCGGTGCTCGCCGCGTTCGGCCACATCGCCGGACAACTGGCGCTGGTGGGCGTCTGGTTGTTGCCGGCCGCCTCGCTGATCAAACTGCTGCCGGTGTTTGCCACGGCCGCACTGGTTTTTGGCACCGTAAACGGCGTGATTGTGATGCGCATGCTTGCCGCCCCTGCACCAGACAGGCGACAATCTGCGCCATGCACGCCACCCTGAATAGCGTTACCCTCGCACTCTCTGGCGCCTCCGGCATGGCCTACGGCCTGCGTCTACTCGAATGTCTGCTGACAGCCGACCTCCAGGTCAACCTGCTGGTGTCACAGGCCGCACACCTCGTCGCCAAGCAGGAACTTGGCGTGGCACTGCCCGCACGCGCCAGCGACCTTGAGCGACAGTTGTCGGAAAGCCTCCATGCACGCGACGGCCAGCTCCGCGTTTTCGGCCGTGACGACTGGAATGCGCCGGTCGCATCCGGCTCCAATCCTGCCGATGCGATGGTGGTTTGCCCGTGTTCAATGGGCACACTCGCGGCCATCGCCCACGGGCTGTCAGACAACCTGATCGAGCGTGCCGCCGACGTGATGCTGAAAGAGCAAAGGAAGCTCATTCTCGTTCCCCGCGAGGCGCCGTTTTCCACCCTGCATCTGGAAAACATGCTGACGCTGTCGCGAATGAATGCGGTCATCCTGCCGGCCAATCCCGGCTTCTATCATCAGCCGCAGACCGTCGCGGACATCGTCGACTTCATCGTCGCGCGCATTCTCGACCAACTCGGCGTTCAACACGATCTCATGGCACGTTGGGGAGACAGCCGATGAGCGCTGCTGCCAAACAAACCAGAATGCCGTTGTTTCCATTGAACACCGTGGTGTTTCCCGGTGGCCGCATGTCGCTGCGCATTTTCGAGCAGCGCTATATTGGCATGGTGAAACAGGCAATCGCCAACGACAGTCCGTTCGGCCTCTGCGCCATCCGCGAAGGCCAGGAAACCGGCGCCCCCGCGCTGCCCTATTCGGTCGGCACGCGGGTTCGCATCACCGACTGGGACATGCCCGAGACCGGCATCCTGCACATCGATACCCAGGCCGAAACACGGTTTGTCATCCGCCAAACCGAGGTCAAACCCAGCGGACTGCTTGTGGGTACGGTGGACGACGTCAGTGCCGAACCTGTCAGCGTGATTCCCGACGATCTCGGACTCGCGGTGGAAATCCTGCGCCGCATCATCGATGAATACGGCCAGACGTACTTCTCACTCCCGCATGCATTTGACGATGCCGTATGGGTCGGCTACCGGTTGTCCGAAGTGTTGCCGCTGAAACTCAGCGTCAAGCAGAACCTGCTGGAGATGAACGACAGCGTGACGCGCATGCGCATTCTCACCGAATTCCTCAAGAGGCAGATCAACTGATGGCACGCACCTATCCAGCGCTCGAAGAAAAGCATCACGCCTTCATCACCGCGCAGCAGATATTCTTTACCGCCACCGGCACCGCAAAAAGCCGTCTCAATGTGTCGCCCAAGGGCATGGACAGCCTGCGCATCCTCTCCGATAACCGCGTTGCCTACCTCGACCTTACTGGCAGCGGCAACGAAACCGGGGCCCATCTGGCGCACGACGGCCGCATGACGATGATGTGGTGCAGCTTCGGCGCCGACCCGCTGATCCTGCGTCTGTACGGGCACGGCCGTACCGTGCGCCGGCAGGATCCGGAGTGGAGTGAACTACGGCAGCATTTCACGACGCTGCCCGCCGAACGCCAGATCATCGTGCTTGACTTCGATTTGGTGCAGACCTCGTGCGGCTACGCCGTTCCGCACTATACCTATACGGGCGAACGCGAAACCCTGGCACGCTGGGCCGAGAAAAAAGGGCCGGTCGGCCTGCTCGATTACTGGCGCGATAGAAACCAGTTCAGTATCGACGGCCTGCCCACCTACTTGCTGGAGGATGCGAAATGAAAGCGTTCCTTATTCCGCTTGTGCTGCTTCTGTCCGCCTGCAACCCCACCCCACCCCCGCAGCCCGAAACCGAAGACAAGCCCAACCCGATCTTCGACACGCAAATCCAGGCCGTCAAAAAAGCCCAGGCAGTGGAAGACCAGGTCATGGATGCGGCCGAGGCGCAGCGCAAGCAGATCGACCAGGCAACGCAACAGTAAGTCCACCGCTGTCGGGCTGAGGTCCCGCTCAGGGTTCGATCAATCGCTGCACCACCGCACCCGCCAGGATCAGGCCGAACAAGGGGGGCATGTAGCTGATGGTGCCGTTGACCGCCCGGTCGCGGCCGCGACCTTCAACCGGTTGCGGCGGCAACGGCGCCCGTCCGGCCTCGTCGGAAAACACGGTGAGCACACCTTTGGCAATGCCGCGTTTCCTGAGTCGCTTGCGCATCACCGCAGCGAGCGGACACATGCTGGTCTTCGAGATGTCATCCACCCGGATCCGGGTCGGATCGAGCTTGTTGCCCGCGCCCATGCTCGAGGCCACCCTGAGGCCGCGCTCGATACTGCTGGCGACCAGCGCAACCTTGCAATTGAGCGAATCGATGCAGTCGACGACGAAGCTGACGTCGGCAGGCACGATGTCGGCCACGGTTTCGGGAATGAGAAATTCGCGGATCACGGTCAGTTCACACGCGGGGTTGATGTCACGGATGCGCGCCGCCATCAACTCGGCCTTCGACTGCCCCACAGTGGACAGCAAGGCCGGCAGTTGGCGATTGATGTTCGACACGCCGACCACATCGTGGTCGATGAGGGTGAGCCGCCCCACCCCGGCGCGCGCCAGCGCCTCGACGCAATATGAACCGACGCCGCCCAGCCCCGCCACCAGCACGTGCGCCTGCGCCAGCCGCGCCTGCTCGTCGGCATCGAGGAGGATCCGTGTACGTTCAAATTGCGGCAGGCTTGCGTCCATCGGCTAGAATCCCCTCATGATGAAATGGCTGATCACACTCGTTCTGGCGTTATTGGTATTGGGCCTGCTCACCCCCTGGCTCAATCGGTTGGGGCTGGGTCGGCTGCCCGGCGACGTCCAGATCCGGCATAAACGAGGCGTATTCTACTTCCCCTTCGCGAGCGTCATTGTCATGTCGCTCGCGCTCACGCTGCTCGTCCATCTGTTCGGCCGATGAGCAACGCGCCTGTCCAAAGGAGGCTTGATCCAGAATGAATAAAGCCTTCGTCAAGGAAACCGACGCACCGGACGTGGACGAGGAGGATATCTCCGTACCCGCGCTCCCCGAGGGATCGAAGAACTACATGACGCCCACAGGCTACGCGCAGCTCGACGCCGAATTCAATGAGCTATGGAGAGTCGAACGGCCCAAGCTGGTGGAAACCATCTCGTGGGCGGCCAGCAACGGCGACCGCTCGGAAAACGGCGACTACATCTACGGCAAGAAGCGCCTGCGTGAAGTCGATCGTCGCATCCGCTTTTTATCCAAGCGCCTGGAAAATGCCGACGTCGTCGATCCGGTCACCCGCGAAGACACCGATCAGGTATTTTTCGGAGCCACCGTCACGATCGCAGATGAAGACGGCAGCGAATCCACCTTCGCCATCGTTGGTGTCGACGAAGCCGACGCGGGACGCGGCCGCATCGCCTGGATTTCGCCAATGGCACGCGCGCTGCTGAAAGCGCATGAAGGCGACACCGTCAACGTGCAAACCCCCGAAGGACGGCGCGAAGTCGACATCGTCGCGGTACGCTACCAGGCCATCGATTGACCCACCATGACCAGAACGGAACAGCCCTTGCTCCTGGCTGCCCCGTTGCGATGCAACCGCACACTATTCCCTATCGATTTCCTGACACCCTAATGAAACCTGTTCCGCTTGCCACCAGCCTCTTCCTGCTCGTCACCCTTGTTGCCTGCGGCAAGAGCGCGCCCCCCAACGATGAACACGCCGCCCTGCCGGCTGCACCCACCGCGCCGGGGCCTGCCGATATCCTGGCTAAGCTGCCGCAGGATGCGCGGCCCTACGGACTCGATGTGTACACGGCGAAATGTGCGAGTTGCCACGGCGCGCTCGGGCACGGCGACGCCACGAATCCCGCACTCAAAGGCATGACGCGCGCGGCGATGTACCAGAAGCTGCTGGACTATCGTGCCGACAAAACCCAGGTCGCACAATCGGCCGCCATGACGAAAGCGGTCGCCGGCCTGAGCGAGCATTCGTGCCCGGGCGCGAACGCAGGGAACCGTTCAGTTCAACGCGCTGGCCAGCAGCCGCCGGTAATGACTCACCCGTTCATCGCCACCGAGCAGATCAAATACCGACAGCAGGGTCTTGCGGCCGGCGTCGTCCTCGAAACTGCGATCGCGCCGGACGATTTCCAGCAACTCATCCATGCCCGCTTCGTACTGCCCAGCTGCAACCAGCAGATTGGCTAGCTTCAATCGCGCCTGCAGATCATTTTCGTTCGCCGTCACTCGCGAACGCAAGGCGGCTTCGTCTTCGCCGGCTACACCCATGAATTGCAGACGTGCTTTCAAGGCAGGTACGCGCGGGTCGGCATCATCCGGCACGTTGCCGATCAGGCGACGC
>CAJDVN010000059.1_pt1 | contig 14191 bp, 12 predicted proteins | sample 7391301 | NCBI WGS metagenome assembly CAJDVN01 (sample SAMEA7055705, study PRJEB34461) | soil metagenome | biome: terrestrial ecosystem; feature: Peninsula; material: soil | place: Antarctica | collected 2016 | reverse complement strand
GATCCACGAGGCCATGATCCTGGAATATTCCGCCCGGCACCTGGCCCTGATCGAGTGGGCGGTGGCGTTGAAACTGTTCACTTATTCCGCTCTGGGCATCGCGCTGTTCGTCCCCTGGGGCATCGCTCCCCAGGGCAATGTCGCGGCCCTGCCCTGGGCGCTGGCGGCCATGGTGGCCAAACTTGCCGCCGGCGGCGCCATGCTGTCATTGATTGAAGCTCTCTCCGCCAAGGCACGCCTGTTCCGTGTCCCGGAATTTCTCGGTACCGCTTTCTTGCTGGCGGTGTTGGGCATGCTGATCCATTTCCTGCTGGAGGCATAAGATGGAATCGCACCTGATCCGAATGTCGAACGTCGAGCCTGGGATACCCTGATGGCGCTGCCCTATCACCTGCAGATCGTCAACCTGCTCGCGGCCCTGTTGCTGCTGATCTCGTTCGCCATGCTGTCGCAGCGTCGCGTCGTCGGCCTGGTGACGCTATTCGCCTGGCAGGGTGCCGCCCTGGCGCTGTCCACCGCCATCGTCGCCTGGTCCACTGGCCAGCACCATCTGTATTACTCGGCGGCCCTGACGCTGGGAATCAAGGTCATCGCCATGCCCTGGTACTTTTACCGTCTGATCAGGAAGCTGGACGTGAAACGAGTCGTGGAGCCGATGATCAACATCCCGACCACCATGCTGATCGGCATCGTGCTGGTAATCTTCTCATTCAACCTGGCATTGCCCATCTCCGAAATGTCCGGCACGGTGACGCGCTCGACCCTGGGCATCGCCATAGCCTGCGTGCTGCTCGCCTTCCTCATGATGATCACACGCAGCAAGGCCATCCCGCAGGTGATCGGTTTTCTGTCCATAGAGAACGGCCTGTTCTTCGCCGCCACCAGTGCGAGCTATGGCATGCCGCTGGTGGTGGAGCTAGGCGTCGCCCTGGATGTGTTGGTGGCGGTTTTCATACTGGGAATCTTCATTTTCCAGATTCGCGAGACCTTCGATTCGCTGGATCTGAAACACATGGAAAAACTGAAAGACCGCTGAGATGGAAATTTACTGGCTACTCGGCATTCCATTAACCGGTGGTATTTTTCTGGGGCTATGGGGTTGCCGCCAACACGCACCGGAGATCAATGCAGCATTCAGTTTTCTGACGCTGCTGGCCGCTGCCTTTCTCACCTACCGAATCATCGATCAGGGGCCGATGATCGTGGATGCCGGCTGGTTTTTCATCGATTCATTCAACGTGTTTCTGGTCGCGCTGACCGCGTTCGTCGCTTTCACCACCGCGCTGTTCTCGCGCCCCTACATGCGCATCGAACAGGAACATGGCCGGCTCAACGCCGCACGTCTGCGCCTGTACCACAGCAGCTACCAGCTTTTCATCGGTGCCATGCTGCTGGCGCTGACCACCAACAACATGGGCATCCTGTGGGTGGCGATGGAGGCCGCGACGCTCGCGACCGTTCTGCTGGTTTCGCTATATCGAACGCCGGCCTCGCTGGAAGCCGCCTGGAAATATTTCATTCTGTGCGGCGTGGGCATCGCGCTGGCGCTGTTCGGCACCATCCTGCTCTATTTTGCCGCAGAGAAAGTGCTGGGTTCGGGTGGCAACGCACTGCTGTGGACGCACCTGAACGGCGTGAAGACGGAACTCGAACCCACGGTGCTGTCGCTGGCCTTCGTCTTCCTGCTCGTCGGTTACGGCACCAAGGTGGGCCTGGTGCCCCTGCACAGTTGGCTGCCGGACGCCCATGCCGAAGGCCCGACGCCGGTATCCGCCGTGCTCTCCGGGCTACTGCTCAACGTCGCGCTCTATGCGGTGATGCGTTCCAAAGTGCTGGTAGACGGCGCGCTCGGCGACGACATGGCGGGCAATCTGATGATGGGCTTCGGCCTGCTTTCCGTGGTGGTGTCGGCGTTCCTGATCGTGCGCCAGACCGACGTCAAGCGCATGTTCGCCTATTCCTCGATCGAGCACATGGGACTGATTACCTTTGCCTTCGGCATGGGCGGGGCGGTGGCGAATTTCGCCGGCCTGCTGCACATGACCATGCACTCGCTCACCAAGTCCGCGATCTTCTTCGCCGTCGGCCACGCTACGCAAAAGGCCGGTACGCAATCGATGGACGACATTCGCGGCCTCATCAAGACCAACCCGACCCTCGGCTGGGGCCTGATGCTCGGCACCATCGCCATCCTCGGCATGCCGCCGTTCGGCGTGTTCGCCAGCGAATTTCTCATCATCACCACCGCCATGCATGCGCATCCCTGGGCCACGCCCTTCCTGCTGCTGGCACTGGGCGTGGCGTTCGCCGCCATTTTCGGCAAGGTGCAACCCATGGTGTTCGGCGAGACCGAAATGCCTAGACTGCCCTACCAGCCCGCGTCGACGCCGGTATTTCTGCATCTGGGCCTGGTGTTGATGCTGGGCCTGTTCATCCCGCCGTATCTCGCCATTTGGTACAGGCAGGCGGCTAACCTGCTGGGAGGTTGAGATGAAGATCGGTGATCACGACTGGAGCGTTGCCCCCATTGGCCCGCACATCTCGCGCGGCCGCATGGAAACCGGACAGCTGCTTGCGCTGTCGCGGACGGTCAAGGAAGAAGGCGGGCAACTTGTCGCGTTATGGGGATCGGACGACCGCCAGTCGCAGGCCGGCTTCGGCGTCCATGTCGTCTTCCTGACCAGCGCCGGCCTGGTCTGGGCGACGAGCACCCTGTCCGACGACAGCCCGGCTTATCCCGATCTGGCCCACATCTTCCCGCAAGCCGACCGCATGCAGCGCGCGACCTTCGATCTGCTCGGCATTCGTGCCGAGGGCGCGGTGGATGACCGGAAATGGCTGCGTCACGCAGCCTGGGCCGCAGACGAGTTTCCGCTGCGCAAGGATTTCATCCGCGTCACACCGGACGCCGCGCAACTTACGTCGACCGATGCCTATCCCTTCATTCGCGTGGAAGGCGACGGCGTGCACGAAATCGTGGTCGGCCCCATCCATGCCGGCACCATCGAGCCGGGGCATTTCCGTTTCTCCGTCATCGGTGATCGCATCCTCAAGCTGGAAACGCGTCTGGGCTATGCCCACAAGGGCATCGAAAAGCGTTTCGAAGGCATGGATATCGCCACCGGCGCCCGGCTCGCGGGACGCGTGTCCGGTGATTCGCACAGCGCCTATGCCTGGGCCTATTGCATGGCCGTCGAAATGGCGACCGCCAGCACCGTGCCGGAGCGGGCGGTATGGCTGCGTGCCCTGTTTCTGGAAATCGAGCGTATCGCCAACCATCTGGGCGATCTCGGCGCGCTGGGCAACGACGTGGCGCTCACGTTCGGCCTCATGCAGTTCTGGCGCCTGAAGGAAGACTGGATGCGGATGACCGCCCGGCTGTTCGGTCACCGCTATCTATTCGATCGCATCATTCCTGGCGGGGTGGTGACCGATATCAACGATGCTGGTTGCGCGGAACTCAACGCTCTGGCGGATCGCATTGAAACCGAAGTTCGCGAACTCAAGCTCATCTACGACGAGCATGCCACCTTGCAGGACCGCTTCGCCAATACCGGCATCTGCAAACCCGAACTGGCCGCGCAACTGGGCCTGACCGGGCTAGCGGGCCGTGCCAGTTCGCAGACCTGGGATGCGCGCGTGCAATTTCCGCAGCCTCCCTACGATCGGCTGGACGTGATCATGGCGACCCAGCGTCAGGGCGATGTGTTGGCGCGCGCGGAGGTACGCTTTGCCGAAGTGGGTGAATCCCTGCGGTTGATCCGTGACATCCTCAAGCACCTGCCGGCGGGTGACATACACATACCGCCACAACCGGTACAAGCGGTGTGCGAAGGCCTGGGCTGGGTGGAAGGATGGCGCGGCGAAGTGGTGGTGGCGGTGCGTATCGCAGCCGACGGCACGCTCGACCGCGTGCATCCGCACGACCCGTCCTGGCAGAACTGGCCGCTGGTAGAAATCGGTGTGCTGGGCAACATCGTGCCCGACATGCCGCTCATCAACAAATCCTTCAACCTCTCCTACAGCGGGCAGGATCTATGAGCCGGGCACGCCGCAAAACCGTGAGAACCGAGATATGCCCGCACACCTGATTCTCAAGAAGATTTTCAAGACCGGTATCGTCTCCGAACCGGCACCCCAGGCCGATCCCGCGCTGCGCACGCACGAGCAGACGCTGCACGCGGACATTCTCAAGGTATTCGGTCAGGCGGTAGCGATTCGCCACGTCGACGCCGGTTCCTGCAACGGCTGCGAACTGGAAATCAATGCCCTCAACGGTCCGCACTACAACATCGACGGCCTGGGCGTGAAATTTTCTGCCAGCCCCCGGCACGTCGACGTACTGTTGGTGACCGGCCCGGTTTCGCGTCATATGGTAGCGGCATTGAAACGTGCCTATGACGCCATACCGGACCCCAAGTGGGTGGTGGCCATGGGCGAGTGCGCCTGCACCGGTGGGATGTTTGGTGAGAGCTACGCGTCGTGCGGAAAAATAGCCAACGTCATCCCGGTCGACGTCGAAGTACCGGGTTGCCCGCCCACGCCGGTCGCGTTGCTGCAGGGAATCCTGACCGCCGTCAGCATGGACACGTCAAACACCGCATAGACAGCGCGCCCTAGTTGCTGGTTTTGGGCTTTCTGCCAGGGCTGACGGCCGGGATGAATCCCGAAATCCGGCATGACATCCCCTCGATCTTCTTGCCCTTGACGAATCGCGTCGTATGGCACGAGATGATGTCTCCTCGTTCCGACAATTCGGACAGATGAAGCCGCACCTCCGCCAGCGGAATTCGCGTCGCTGCGGCGATCTCGGAATCGAGCTGCTCACCGTGGCTTTTCAGATAGTGAAGAATGTTTTGCATGTCTGACGCACCTGATTTCATGGGTATCCCAGCCTTGGAACAGACAGCCTGTTTGGCCCAGCGCAGTTCGGCTCCCTCGCGCAGGCTGTTTACGATGGCCGAAAAATCGAGTGGGAACCGATCGGAAAGTGTACTCGCTCGTTTGTCCAACTGCGCCCAATCGAAGGAACAGTCAGTCTCGGTGCAGGCAAAGACGATATGGTTGTCACCTCCGGGAACCGTCCCAAGATGGACCCGCCCCTCGAAGACTTGGTTCAGCAAGGCAAGATGCCTGGACCAGTATTTCCTGGGCCCGGCGAAGTTGGCGACGAGCAGACCGCCCGGCCTGAGCCGCATCCGCGCCGCCTGGTAGAAATCGCGACTCAGGAAGGTCGGCGCAATGCCCCGAGCATCGAAGCCATCCACCAGCAGCACGTCGGCGTCGCCTTCTACCGTGGGCAGATACTCGGCGGCGTCCGCCTGAATGATCGCCAGGCGTTTGTCGTCGGGCACACCGAATGCCTGGCGCAACGCAATGACGTCGGGATTCACCTCGACGACAGTCAAACGCGCGCGGGGCAAATGGCGATGGCAGAACTTGGCCAGGGAGCCCCCACCCAACCCGATCATCAACACGTGATCCGGATCCGGCACGAACAGTAAAAAGGCCATCATCTTGCGGGTGTAGGCGATATCCAGCGCAAAAGGATCATCGAGGCGCATGGAACTCTGGATGAAATCCAGACTGAACAGCAGTTGCCGCGTCTCGCCATCGTCAATGATGAACGGCCGGGCGTAGCGGCCATTCAGGATCTGCGTGTAGAGCTTCCCGGGATCGCTCTGCTGCGGTTCGAGCACACACACCCTGACCGGGTCACCCGATACCTTGCCGGGCAATTCCAGCAGCGGGGGGCTATTCATGGCATTGATGAGGTTCGAACAGGACAAGGGCGGCAAGGACCTATGAACATGTCTTCGCCGATGACAGCGGCAAAGAGATCAATTGATCAGATCGCATATTATATGCCACTTTCATGCTAATAAAATTAGCATGCTGCCCCTGTCGCACAGCGAACGCGCGAAGGAATGCGCCTGCTGGCTGGCTGGCGAGACATACATGCAATGATCGCCAGACAGGCATCGCGTATTGGAAAGGCGCGACGCGGACACCGGATGTACCGGGCAGAGCAAACGCTGAGCGAGCGCACACAAGTTTCTTCCGGATTGCCAGGCGTTAGCGCGTCAGTCCCGCGTACAGCATCGGCAGCTTCTCCGGCAGTCGCTGCACATGATCGACCACCATGTAGTTCTTCTGCCCGAAGATCCGGCTGACGTAATTGTCGGCACGCGGATCGAGGCTCATGCAGTAGGTCGTCACGCCGTCGCGCGCGACTTCCTCGACTGCCTTCTTGGTGTCGTAGCGCAGGTACTGCGGATCGCGCACGTCGATGTCGGCCGGCTCGCCGTCAGTGATGACAATGAGCAGCTTCTTCGCCGAGCGCTGCAATTTCAGATGATGTCCTGCATGGCGGATCGCCGCACCCATGCGGGTCGAGAGCTGACCGGTCATGCCGGCGAGCTTGGCCTTCGGCACCTCGTCCCAGTGCTGGTCGAAGTCCTTGAAACGGTAATACTCGACATCGTGGCGGCCATCAGAACAGAAGCCATGGATGGCGAACGGATCGCCCACCTTGTTGATCGCGTCGGCCAGCAGCACGCACGCCTGCTGGGTCAGTTCGCGCACCGAGTATTCCTGATCCTGAACCTTCTCGTTGGTCGACTCGGACAGGTCGAGCAGCACGAGGATCGAGAAGTCGCGCGTCTTCCTGACCGAACGCATCATGATGCGCGGGTCGGGCTGGTTGCCGAGGCGAATGTCAATGAAGCTGGCGATCGCCGCGTTGATGTCGATCTCGTCGCCATCTTCCAGCTTGCGGACGCGCTGCACGCCCTGCGGCTGCATCGCATCGAGCAGAAACTTCATGCGATAAATCTCGCGCTTGTACTTGGCGGTGATCTCGTCAATGACCGTGAGGTCGCCCAACTTGGCGCGTTTTTCCTGCACCGTCGCCCAGGCCGGGCGCTCCAGTTGGATCTGGTAATCCCACTCGGAATAGTGAAACGGGTCGGACAAGGGCTCGCGGCCTTCCATGTCGTTGTAGGACAGGCCGTTGCTCTCGTCGCCGATGTTCTCGTAAGGGAACAGTTCGGTATTCAGCACCCAGACTTCCTCGGCATCGTCACCAGCCGTTTCGGTGTCGATCTCGTTGACCATCTCCATCACGCTCACATTCTTGCGAATCTGCTTGGTGGAATCGTAGCCAGCACCGGCTGCCTTGTCGAAATCGAATTCCTCGAATTCCCAGAAGTAGCGGTTGTCGTCGCGATAAGGGGCACTCAGCACATCCGTGCGCGCATTGAACGGTATCTTTTTCTGCAACAGGCTGTGCGCCAGTTGCACACCGATGTCCCACGACATCTGGTGGCTATCGAGCTGATCCTGCGCCTCGGCGAACAGCGTGCGGCCTTCCGCGATCCACGCATCATCGTCCTGATAGCGGTCGTCCAGAAGCGCTCGCGCCAGCCGGTTGAGATAGTCGCCCACACTCTGATCCTGATCGGAGGTGGCGTGATGCAGCCGGCGCCAGAGTAGCCGCAGGCCCGGGAATTTGCGGATCGTCAGGGCCTCCACCCGCGCATCCGTCAGGGCCTCCACCCGCGCATCCTCGATCACGGAAATCACCGCCATCTGCATCGGATTGAGCGACTCGGCCGAGATCGGCTGCCGGGTTTCGACGATATGCGCGGCGCAATGCGCTGCGGCGGCGCGATAGAGTTCGAGACCCGAAACCGGCTCCTCACCCTCGATGGCAAAGTCGTCAAAGGCGTCGGGCAGATGCAGCAGGTAATCCTCGATATAGGGCTGGTAGCCTTCGCGCGACTCGAAATCGCCAGAGGTCGGGCGCATGAAAAAATCGCGTGCCCATAGCGCGCGCAGATACATGTTGATGCGGCGCTGCACGTCGACCAGCAACGTGCCCTTGCGCTCCTTTTGCATGATCGCGAGCGATTCCTTCGACTCGAGGCCAAAGTACTTGATCTGCTCTTCATAGTTGGTGCGATGCGCATGCGCGCCCCACATCGCCCAGCGCCGCAGACCGCCCAGCGTCAGATGCTGGAACAGCACTTCCAGATTGTCGAGCATCGGGCGCACGCCGCGAGGCGCCTGCGCGATCAGGGTGTTGATGAACCGCAAATACTTGAGGAAAAGTTCGGCATCGCCCATCCGGTTAGCGGCGGTCGGCGCGCTGGCAAGCAGCAGTTCGATGACCGCGCCCGAGGTTTTCGACGCCAGCATAAGCGAGGAGGTCGCCAGATCGGCCACCACGTCCTCGCCGACTTCCTTCGCCACCTGCGGGGCATTGACGATCCAGGCTTCGACCAGCGTGTCGCCGCGCCCCAGCCCACGAATGGCGGACACGCCCTTCAGGTAGTTATCCAGCCCGCGTGGTGAAAACACCTTGGTCGCCTCGTGCCAACTGGCATTCAACGCGTCACGCGTGTGCGGCGACAGGTCTTCCAGCAGTTCAGCGTAGTCTTCAAGTTTGATCGACATGGCGGTTTGTCCTCAAAAGCAGGATGGGTTGTGCACGGTAGAGAGCGCACGACTCATTTTTTATCCGCGAAGAGCGCGAAGGGTCGCGAAGAAAACACTTCACGAGAATTTACTTCGTGTTTCTTCGCGCTCTTCGCGGATAAATAGTTCAGAAGAACGTGCTGACTGCCGCGTCCAGCGCATCGCGCATGTCGGGATCGTCGGTGATCGGACGTACCAGCGCGACGCGGCAAGCCGCCAGCGGGTCGACGCCCTTGACGATCAGCGAGCCTGCGTAGATCAGCATGCGGGTGGACAGGCCTTCGTCGAGGCCGTGGCCCTTGAGGTTGCGGCTGCGCTCGGCAATCGACACCAGCTTGCCGGCGATGTCGGCGGCCACACCTGACTCGTGTGCGACGATCTCGGTTTCGATATCGTGTTCGGGATAGGTGAAGTCGAGGCCACCAAAACGCTGCTTGGTCGACTGCTTGAGATCCTTCATCAGGCTCTGGTAGCCGGGGTTGTAGGAAATCACCAGCTGGAAATCGGGATGCGCGTGCACCAGCTCGCCTTTCTTTTCCAGCGGCAGCACGCGGCGGTTATCGGTCAGCGGGTGGATCACCACGGTGGTGTCCTGGCGCGCCTCGACCACTTCGTCCAGATAGACGATGGCGCCATGGCGCGCGGCGATCGCCAGTGGGCCGTCCTGCCATTCGGTGCCTGCGGCAGACAACAGGAAACGGCCGACCAGATCCGAGGCTGTCATGTCCTCGTTACACGCCACGGTAATCAGCGGCAGGCCGAGCCGGTATGCCATATATTCGACAAAACGCGTCTTGCCGCAACCGGTGGGGCCCTTGAGCATCATGGGCATGCGCACCGAATAGGCAGCTTCGTATAGTTCCACCTCGTCGGCGACGGGGCGGTAGTAGGGTTCCTGGGCAATGCGGTACTGATCGACGATATTACTCATGACGGCTCCTGAAGGGGATCACAAATACGCAAGCGGCTCTGCAAACAGCCTGGGGATTTGCGACGAGCAAAAAAAGCCCCCGACCGGCTGAACCCAATACCTTGTTCAAGGAGTCGGGCCCAGGCAGCGGGGGCTTGTTATGGTTTAAAGCCTTGCCGCCGTTTAAACAGTTTTGCCGCGGAAGATCACCATCGAGGCGCCTTGCGACTGGTTGAAGTTGTTGTAGCCGATCAGCCGAACGTGGTTGTCCGGATTGGCCTTATGACACGCTTCAGCTTCGCCCAGAATCCGTGCCACATCGGTTTCGCCGAACATCGGCAGCTTCCACATGTACCAATAGGAATCCTGCAAATGCATGGGTTCGGTGTGTTCGATAGCCGGGTTCCAGCCTTTTTTCACCAGGAATTCAACCTGCTTCTTGATCTGGTCCTTGGTCATCGCGGGCAGATAGGAGAAGGTCTCGAATTTGCGGCTGGCGGGATCGCTCACGCGGCTTTTGTAATCCATTACTTCAGACATTTAATTTCCTTTTAGATTAGGGGCTAGGGGACAGAGGCCAGGGTTCAGGGGGGTGCGGCTACGCCGCGTTTTTCCTGAATCCCGATCCCTGAATCCTGAATCCTGTTTACTTGTGGGCGACGTCCAGCTTGTCGACGGTGTCGAACTCGAACTTGATCTCTTTCCACGTTTCCATGGCGATCTTCAGTTCGGGGCTGTGCGAGGCGGCAGCGGTCAGGATGTCCTTGCCTTCCTTCTCGATCTCGCGGCCTTCGTTACGTGCCTGCACGCAGGCTTCCAGCGCGACGCGGTTGGCAGCGGCGCCAGCAGCGTTGCCCCAGGGGTGGCCGAGCGTACCGCCACCGAACTGCAGACAGGCATCGTCGCCGAAGATGGCAACCAGCGCAGGCATGTGCCACACGTGAATACCACCGGATGCAACCGGGAACACGCCAGGCATCGAACCCCAGTCCTGATCGAAGAACAGGCCGCGCGAACGATCTTCCTTGATGAACTTGTCACGCATGGTGTCGATCCAGCCCAGCGTCGCTTCGCGGTCGCCTTCGAGCTTGCCGACAACGGTACCCGAGTGCAGGTGATCACCACCCGACAGACGCAGCACCTTGGTCAGTACACGGAAGTGAATACCGTGGTGGGGGTTGCGGTCGAGCACGGCGTGCATCGCACGGTGAATGTGCAACAGCATGCCGTTGTCGCGACACCAGTTGGCCAGGCCCGTGTTGGCGGTCAGGCCACCGGTCAGGTAGTCGTGCATGATGATCGGTGCGCCCAGTTCTTTGGCGAACTCGGCACGCTTGTACATCTCTTCCGGAGTCGGCGCGGTAACGTTCAGGTAGTGACCCTTGCGCTCGCCGGTCTCGCGCTCGGCCTTTTGGCAGGCTTCGACCACGAATTCGAAACGGTTACGCCAACGCATGAAAGGCTGGCTATTGACGTTTTCGTCGTCCTTGGTCAGATCCAGACCACCACGCAGGCACTCGTACACGGCGCGGCCGTAGTTCTTGGCCGACAGGCCCAGCTTCGGCTTGATGGTGCAGCCCAGCAACGGACGACCATACTTGTTGAAAATGTCACGCTCGACCTGGATGCCCTGGGGCGGACCGCCACAGGTCTTCACATAGGCGATCGGGAAGCGAATGTCTTCCAGACGCAGGGCGCGCAGCGCCTTGAAGCCGAATACGTTGCCGACCAGCGAGGTCAGCACGTTGACGACGGACCCTTCTTCGAACAGATCGATCGGATAGGCGACAAATGCATAGAAGCAGGTGTCGTCGCCGGGCACGTCTTCGATGCGGTAGGCGCGGCCCTTGTAGTAGTCGAGGTCGGTCAGCAGATCGGTCCACACTGTGGTCCAGGTACCGGTCGACGATTCGGCGGCCACGGCAGCTGCGACTTCTTCACGATCCACGCCCGGCTGCGGGGTGATCTTGAAGCAGGCCAGCAGATCAGTGTCCAGCGGGGTGTATTCCGGGGTCCAGTACGTCTGGCGGTACTCTTTCACGCCAGCGTTATAAGTTTTAACAGCCATGATTACTCCTAGCAAAGGTTAGGTATACGCGCTATGCCGGAAGTGGTCATGCACGATGGAACCCATCATGCCCGAGTTAAACCATCAATAACAGTCGATTCTTTCTATTTTCAGAATAGACTTTAATCTATGCTCAATTCCTGCAGGGAGTGACCCCATGCGTAGCCATACCACCTTCCGTCAACTGGAAATCTTCGAATCCATCGCCCGCCTGGGTAGCTTCACCCGTGCTTCCGAAGAACTCTACCTGACCCAGCCCACCGTTTCCATGCAGATGAAAAAGCTGAGCGAAGCAGTCGGTGTATCGCTGATCGAACAGATCGGCAAGAAGCTTCACCTTACCCCCGACGGCCAGGAACTGGCGCAGGCCACGCGCGAAATCTTCAGCATCATGGATCGCTACACCATGTCGGTGGCCGAGCGGCAGGGCCTCAAGCAGGGGCAACTGCGCCTGATGGCAATCACCACCGCCTCCTATTTCGCGCCGCGCCTGCTGGGCGAATTCGCCAAGCTCTACCCCGGCATCGACGTCAGCCTGCGCGTCACCAACAAAGAACAGGTGCTGGCCAGCATCGCCGACAACCTCGACGATCTGTATTTTCTGGGTCAGCCGCCGCAAGACATCGACGTCATCGCCACCCCCATCATGGACAACCCCATCGTAGTGGTCGCCGGCGCAGGAATCCTGGCTGATGCGTGAAAGAGGTTCAGGTACCCGCAACGCCATCGAACGCCGCTTCGACGAAAACGGCATCACCATCCGCCCACGCCTTGAGCTCGGTAGCAACGAAGCCATCAAGCAGGCCATCCTCGCTGGCCTCGGCGTCTCCGCCCTCTCTCGTCATACGCTCACCCTCAACGAGGGACAGTTCGCCGTGCTCGACGTCGAGGGCTTTCCGATCCTGCGTCATTGGTACGCCGTGTATCCGGCGGGGCGACAACTGTCGGTGGTGGCGCGGGCGTTTCTGGATTATCTGCTGGGGCGGGTGGAGGCAGCGCCTGCCGCAAAGACTAAAAAGAAGTAGCGAAGCTGAATGGAGACCTGGCTGAATTCGGCCAGAAGCGGACGTCTGTGACGCTCACAACAAATGGCCGTTGCTCGGCCATTGCGGCCGGCGGGTTCTGAGCCAACTAGGTCTGTTATGCGCTGCACACCAGTCGTTGATTAGAAATTGAAGCCGAATGGCCGCTTTCTAAAGAGGCGAATTCACACTCCCGACCCATTCCGGTCATTGAACCTCACGAACATCGGATGAGCGGTTAAGCAACCTCTTCCGGACATTCACGCTGCAAGAATACGCGTCGTCCCCATCTGGCGGAATCGACCTCGCCGCCACAGCTGATGCCCGCCCGTGCGCCCTAGCTCTGGGCCGTGCAGGGCGCCACCACGGGAGAGGACGGCCCACAGGCTCAATCAGCAGCTGAGTACGAGTTCGGTCAGCGCATCGCGTGGGCAGGGCAACAGACGTACACACGTCGCTCGTCAGGCGCAAACAACGGGCATGCAGAGGCGGGTTTTAAGCTCCCTTCAGCACCAATTTCAAGATTGACTTCTACTGAAACGCAAGAAGTACAGTGAAAGTGGCCTTGAGTTTCCTATCTTTGTCGAATATTTTTACACTGCTGGCTGTAACATTTCTTCACACTATATTTTGTATATACATTTCAAACGGTTGTGATGTTCGGCACTATTTTTGCTTCCTGATTCCTTACGATTTCAATTGCAGAGGCTCCCATGATCTTGAAATACAAATTCGCTGCAAGTATCTTCGCCGCCGCCTCGCTGATGCTAGCGGTCCAAGCCAGTGCATCGCCTATGCTGGAAGTCGACAACGTGAATGGGGGCTCTCGTTTCGGGTACGCACCCACCGATGAAATAACCGTTGGCTACCGTTTTACGGCCAACGAGAATATCTCCGTATACTCCCTCGGTATCGTCAACGCATTCGGCGACGGGTTACAGATCGCTCATAGCGTAGGCTTATGGAGCGAATCGGGAACCCTAATGAGCTCTGTCTTCTTCGCGCCGGGTTCTGGCACAGCTGACGCCGCATTTCTATACCTCAACACGCCGAGCGCGATCAGTCTCGCAGCAGGCCAGACCTATCGAATTGCCGCCACCTTTGGGGGTAATGACGCTAGTGACAAAGTTCTCAATCTGTTGATAGAGAACTTTGACAGCTACCTCAATATCAATTCGGCGGTCTCGATCGAAAAGGGAAACGCTTGGCACCTGGATGACCTTGCCGAGAACGATCTCGATTTCCCTGATGGATTTATTACCTTCACCTCCGGCAACAGGCCATCATTTATCGTGACATCCAATTTTCTTTTCACGGCGGAACAATCTAATTCAGTTCCTGAGCCAGATACACTGGCTCTGCTTTGTTTGGGATTGGCGGGTCTGGGATATCAATTCCGCAAGAAACGATCTGCAAGCAAGAGCTGATCTCCGTCCGCAAAAAGTCAAACTGCAAAGCACAGTAGCTATTTAGCTGATTGCTGCCCAAAACTGTTGATGCGGTACTAGAAGTCTCAACGCCGTTCGTCCTGGGCTTATCGAAGTATGAATGGGCTCCGATAAGCTCAGGGCAAACGATGTTGAGACTTCGAGTGCCGTATCAATAGTTTTAGGCAGCAATAAACTAAATGGCGACTGCGCTTTGTAGTTTGCCTTTTTGCGGACGGAGATCAGGTCTTGCTTGCAGATCGTTTTTTGCGGAATTGATATCCCA
>CAJDVN010000058.1_pt1 | contig 14434 bp, 10 predicted proteins | sample 7391301 | NCBI WGS metagenome assembly CAJDVN01 (sample SAMEA7055705, study PRJEB34461) | soil metagenome | biome: terrestrial ecosystem; feature: Peninsula; material: soil | place: Antarctica | collected 2016 | reverse complement strand
CGGAATACCGCCCATGAAAAATCTGCTGCTACCCTTGAGCCTGTCGCTCGCGACCCTGCCCATGCTCGCCCCTGTCTATGCCGCGAACGACCTGCCGCCACCGCGCGTCATTTCACAGGATGCGTCGGACGACCTGCCACCTCCACGTACCACGACACTCAAGCCGCGTACGTTGCCAGCCGAAGCAGCTCCTGCCGATGGCGCGCAATCCATCGGCACCGCGGACGATCTGCCACCCCCAACCTGGCGCAGCCGCAAGCCGAAGGCGCGCGGCTTCCAGCCCTCGTTCAAGGTTGGCATCGACGATCTGCTGCTGGAAGGCGGCAGCCTGCCCGACGCGTCCGAGGCTGACACCTATTCCACCCTGCGCACCATTGCCTACGTTCTGTGGCAGCCCAGTCTTAACTGGGAATTTCGCGCCGGCGCGCGGATCGACGGCATGACGCAGGACGGTGGCCTGGCCAGCCACCGCGAACTGCTGGCCGACTACGGCGACACTTACGTCCGTTACCGTAGCGGCGACACCCGCCTCACGTTCGGCGCGCAGACCATCATCTGGGGGCGCGTCGATGAAATTCCGCTGGCCGACCGCGTCAGCCGGGTCGATCTGACGCGCTTTGCCCTCGACGACCTCGCCGACCGCCGCCGTGCGCAGCTCGCCGCCCGCTGGGAGCAGAATTTTGGCAACTACAAGCTGGACGCGGTGTGGCTGCCGGTGTTCCGCGCCGCGCAGCTGCCGGATACAGCCAGCATCTGGAGCCCGATCAACCGTACCACCGGTCAGATCATCGGCATCGATCCGGCGCTGACCACCCCCTGGGTGGGTGCCACGCGCATCGACGAGGACGAGCACGGCAGTGGCGGCGGCGCCTTGCGTCTAACCAAGACCGGCGACCCCTTTGATTTCGGCGTGACGCTGGCGCGCACCCGCCAGTCGCTGCCGTATTACCAGTTCGATCTGGCTGCGCTGCGGCTCACCGCCGTGCACCCGTTCAACACCTTCGTCGGCGCCGATATGGAGCTCGAGCACAACGGCCTCACCTGGCGCATGGAAGCGGGCTACACGGGCGACGTACCGGTGACCCTGCCCACAACCGTGATGGACACCACGCACTCACTTGACTGGATCGGCGCGCTGGAGTTCTTCCCCGGCGGCGGGGACACCCGCGTCAACCTGCAACTGGTCGCACACGCATTGCAGACCGACCACAGCATCCTCGAGCTGAAGGAATACTACGGCGCCAACGGCGAGGTCGAAACGAACTTCGGCCAGGGACGCTGGAAGGCCGCGCTGCGCTTTGCCAGCGGTTTTAACGTGCGTGACGTCTACCTGAGTCCCAAGCTCAGCTATGTGGGCTGGGAACCCTACGAACTCTACGCCGCCGCACATTACTTCGACGGCGAAGCGCGCACTCTGGGCGGTTTCCATCAGGATCATTCGCTGATCACGCTGGGTCTGCGTACCAGATTCTGACCGGGACCGACGTATGAAGTGGCTGCAACCCTGGATCGAGGGCAAGCGCATGCTGCCACCCTGGGTGGCGCTCGCAATTCTGCTCGGCATCCAGCTGGTATCGATCCCGTTCCTGCTGAAGCTTCATTTCAACAACGCGCCGGACATCTACTCACCGCCCAATTCGCCCACTATTCAGCTGCGCGAATCGCTGTTCAAGGAATTCCCCAACGACGAGGCCGTCATCGCCCTGTTCGAAGGCGACGACCTGTACACCCCGGCGTTTCTCGCCGCCCTCGACCGCGCCGCAAAGAAAATGGCGGCCCTGCCTACGGTCGATCGGGTCCTGACGCTTACCACCGTCGAGCACATCGACGCCACCGACGACGGCTTTGAAGTATCGCTGCTGATCGATCCGAAACATTTGGCCGATCGTACGCCAGCACAGTGGAAAGCCCGCATGCTCAGCGACCCCATCGCGCCCGGCCTGATCGCCTCGCGCGACGGCCGCGCCGTCGCGCTGGTGGTGCGCCCGAAATTCATGAAGGAAAGCCTCGCCCGCCTCGACATCGAGAACGCACTCGAGGCGACGATCACCGCCGAGCATCTCGACAGTCACCACACCGCCACCGCCGGCACGGTGGCGCAGACGGTGGCGGAGCTGCGCTCGCTGTGGCGCGACAGCGCGATCTTCATTCCGCTCACCTTCGTCATCGGGATGGTGTTGCTGTGGTGGGTGGTCGGGCGCATCCGCCCGGTCGTGATAGGCGGACTCGCAATGGGCACGGTGGTCTCGGCCAGCGTGGGAGGGTTGGTGGCGGTTGGCCAGCCCTATACGCCGATCACCGCGATGATCCCCACCCTGATGGCGGCCTACACCACGGCCACACTGCTGCATCTGTACGCTGCCATCCAGCGCGGCCGCATCGCTCTGCTGCCGCGACGGCAACGCATCACGCGGGCGCTGAAGGATACCTTCGTCCCCGGCCTGTTCAACATCCTGACGACAGGCGCGGGGATGCTGAGCATGCTGTGGGTCAGCATCCCGCCTGTCCAGGTGTTCGGACTGTCGGGCGCGATCGGTACGCTGATGGTGTTCCTGGTGGTGTTCATCCTGGTACCTCCGATCCTGCTGAAGTGGGACACGCCACGCTGGCCGCGACGCCGCTCGGGCCTGGCGCACGCCCGCCGGATCGCGGCAGCGGTGGCCGTTTTCAGCCTGCGGCATGCAAAAGCCGTGCTGATCAGCTCGGCCTTGTTGGTGCTGGTGACTATCCCGCTGGCGATGCAGGTCAAGGTTGAATCCAACATCCTGGAATTCTTCGCTCCCAACCACCCGCTCAGCCGCGGCACCGAACGAATCGAAAGCAAGCTGTCCGGCGTCACCGGACTCGAGATCGTTCTCACCGGGACAGGGCGCGACAGCCTGAAGGACCCAACCCGCCTCGCCCAGATCAAGGCCCTGCAAACCTGGCTGGAACAGCAGCCGGAAATCGACCGCAGCTTTTCGCTGGTCAATGTCCTGGAGGAAATGAACGGTGCCCTCAGCGGCGATGCGCCCGGCACGAATGCGCTGCCGACCAGCCGCAAGCTGGTCGAACAGTTGCTGCTCATCTATGACGGCAAGGACTTGTACGAACTCGTCAACCGCGAGTTCCAGCGCGGCCGCATCGCGCTCAGTCTAAACGTACATGGCGCCAATGAAATTGGCCAGGTGATCAAGCGAATCCGCGCGCATGTGGATGCTCAGCCCATCACCGGCATGCGCTACGATATTGCCGGATTCGGCCAGCTGTTTGCCGACCAGACGGAGCGCATCGTCGATGGCGAGATCAAGAGTTTCGCCTCGTCCTTCCTGCAGATTCTGCTGCTGCTGTCGCTTATGTTTCGCTCGTTCAAGGCCGGGTTCATCTGCCTGATCCCTAACCTCGCGCCGCTGTTCTTCATTTTTGTGGTGATGGGTGTGTCAGGCATCGCGCTCGACGTCGCCACCGTCCTGATTGCCGGCATCATCCTGGGTGTCACCGTGGACGACACCATCCATCTGTATCACGGCTATCTGCACCGCATCAAGCATGGCGCCACCCCGGTGTTTGCGATCATCCGCAGCGTCGAAAGTTCGGGCCGCGCGGTGATCGCTATCTCGGTGGTGCTGATTGCGCAGTTCAGCCTGCTCGGATTGTCTGACTACCGCCCCACGGCCCATTTCGGCATGCTGTGTGCAATCGGCCTGTTAGCCGGTCAGGTGTTCGAATTGCTGCTGATGCCGGCGCTGCTCGGCATGCAATGGCGCAAGCCGCGTCCCGTCACGGCACGGTGACTTTCAGTGTGCCGAATTCGTCGTTGAACAAGCCCACCTCGTCGCCCGACGCGAACTGCCAGCCTTCCAGATGACCGAACTCGGTCTGTGACCGCGGTTCCAGGTCGAGCTGGAAGCGGCGCGCCGTCGACAGCGTGGGGTTGCGCACGGCAAGGATCACGGTGAGATAGCGGTCGCTGGTGTTTTCAATTTCCGCCACCAGCCCCCTGCCCAGTATCGACGAGCGAAAACCGATGACGACCGGCAACGCCAGTTTGGCTGCAACTGCCGTCTGGATGTCGCTTTCCTTGTAGGCCAGCTGCGCTTTCAACTGCTCGATTTCGCGCAGACTCTCGGTCAGCTGGTTGCGTGTCTCGATCAGGTAGCGTTCACCTTGCTGGTGTTTCTCGCTCTCCTTCGAGAGCCGCCGTTTCATATCGCCCAGGTCGACATTGAGCATGAAACCATACAGCGCCAGGCCACACACCAGCAACAGCAGCACCACGTTCAGGCCAATCGAGACGAACAGCCCGCGGCGTCTCGGCTGAGCGGGAGAAGGTGTGCCCATGCTGCTGTCCTGGCTCAACCGGTATTGCGCATTCCGGACGCGATAGCGTTGATCGATCGCATCAGCGGCGCCAGCCACGATTCCTGCTCGGCATCCCATACGCTCTCGGAGCGATAGCGCTTCAGCATGCGAACCTGGATGTGGTTGATGGGATCGATGTAGGCGCGGCGGCGGGAAAGCGACAACGCAAGCGACTGGTTTTCTTCCAGCAGGGTCTCAATTTGCGCAACCTGCATGACACCCGACACCGTCAACGTGAACTCGTCCGCAATCGCGCGATAGATCGTCATGGTGTTGGGGTGATCGCAAAGACGTGCATATTCCTCGGCAATTTCTATGTCGGCCTTGGTCAGCGACATCTGCACGTTGGACAGCAGACCGCGGAAAAACGGCCATTCGCGGTACATGGTCTGGAGATGCTCGAGCCCCGCTGGAGCAGACTCGATGAAGTCTTTCAGTGCAGACCCGATCCCGTACCAGGCCGGCAAGGTATGGCGCGATTGGGCCCAGCCGAACACCCACGGAATGGCGCGAACCGACGCCAGCGAACGGTCCGCCTTCTTGCGATGCGACGGGCGGCTGCCCATGTTGAGCAAGCCGATTTCAGTGACCGGCGTGGTCTCGTAAAAATAATCGATGAAACCCGGCATGTCGATCAGTGCGCGGTAGCTTGTCTCGCCATCGGCCGCGATTTTACTCATCCAGTCGAGGTATTCCTGCGGGTAGCGCACACCGCTTTGTGCCAGTGAAGTGACACTGGCCTTGAGCAGTCCGGTGACTCCCATGCCGATCTCGTAATTGGCGGTTTCGGGGTTGCTGTATTTGTGATACAGCATCTCGCCCTGTTCGGTGAACTTGATATCGCCGTTCACGGTGCCGGGCGGTTGTGACAGGATCGCCTCGTGGGTCGGTCCGCCGCCACGGCCCACGGTGCCGCCACGGCCATGGAACAGACGGCAGTCGACACCGTGATGCTGGGTCAGCGCGATAATCGACAGTTGCGCCTGGTAGAGATTCCAGTTCGACGCCAGAGTGCCGCCGTCCTTGCACGAATCCGAATAGCCAAGCATGACTTCCTGGTGGTTGCCATTGGCCGCCACCATCGCACGGTACGCCTTGTTCGACAACAACTGGTCGAGGATGGCCTCGCTGTGCTGCAGGTCGTCCACCGTCTCGAACAGGGGGGCGACCTGGATGCGGCAGAACCAGTCGCGGCCGCTGTGGCCGCACAAGCCGACCAGCCGCGCCAGCAGCAGGACCTCCATCACGTGCGAGGCGCTGTGTGTCATCGAGATCACATAGGTACCGAAGACATCGTCACCCACCTCGGCCAGCAATTTGGCCATGCTGCGGAACACCGCGATCGTTTCGCGCGCTTCGTCGTCCAGCGTGCCGTCGCTGAACTTGATCAGATCGATATGGCCGATCCACGCAGTCAGCCGCTGTAGCCGTTCGACCTCGTTTGCCGCCCGATAGTCGAAATCAGGATCGATCTGCTGCAGCACTGCCACGACCGTGCGCGTATGCACGGTCGATTCCTGGCGGATGTCGAGTTGCAGCAGGTGAAAGCCGAAGCTTTCGACCAGACGGATCAGCGCCTGCAGACCCTGCATTGCCACGATGCGGTCGCCATGGCTAATCAGCGAATCGCGTATCAGATAGAGATCGTCGAGGAAATCCGGGGCATTCCCGTAGGCCAGATGCGAAGTGAAGCTCGGGACGTCGGCGAGACACTGATGAACATAGGACAGGTTGGCATCCAGACGCGCCAACATCATGGCCGCCATGCGGCGGTAGGGCTCGCGACTGAATATCTGCACCGCAGTGCCGCGGAAAATCTGCTCGCTGAACTCGGTCTCATACTGGCTCAGTCGTTCCATGAACGCGGCCGACGGCGTGCACCAACCGCTGCTGTGGGTAAGCGTCTGCCGCAATTCGAGCACGCGCGCGCGGTATTCGCTGAGCGCCGCCTTCATCTGCGTATGCACCGTCCATTCGGTGACGTCTGCCGTCACGAACGGATTGCCGTCGCGGTCGCCGCCGATCCAGGAGCCGAAGCGGATGAAGCTCGGCACGTTGATCGAGGCGCAGCCATCGGCGTTCACGCCGTAGTGCTTGCGCAGCGCCTTTTCGAAGTAGTAGTACGCCTTTGGCACCGCCTCGAACAGACTTTCCCGCACGTAATACAGGCCGTTGCGTACTTCATCGCGTACTTCGAGCTTGGCGGTACGCAGTTCGTCGGTACGCCACATCACCTGGATTTCTGCAGCCAGCTGCGCTTCCAGTTCGCGCTGGTCGTTCGTGCCGAGTACAGGGCTGTATAGCTGGTCGCAGATCAGGAATACCCGGCGCATGCCTTCCATGACCGCGCGCCGACGCGCTTCGGTCGGATGGGCGGTGAACACCGGCGCATAGTGCAGTCGATTGACCATCTCCTGCAGCGAATTCGCCGACAGCCCCTGCGCCTTGAGATCGGCCAGCGTGCGGTCGAACGAGCCTTCCCACAGGGCCATGCTGTGCGACAGCAGGCGACGGCGATTGCGATAGGCGAAGCTTTCCTCCGCCACGTTGACCAGCTTGAAGTAGCTGGAGAAGGCGCGCACCACCAGTTCGACCTTGGCTGCCGGCATGGCGTCGATCAGGCCCATCAACTCGTTGCGGCGCTGCTGGTCTTCCTGCTGATGCAGTTCGGCAAAGCCACGACGCAGGGTTTCCACCGCCTCGAACACGTCTTCGCCGGCAAATTGCAGCAAGACCTGGCCAAGTAGCGTGCCCAACAGCCTGACCTGCGCGCGCAAGTGGTCATCCGTCAGAAGATTTTGGGGTGCGTTCATGGCAAAAAAATCAATGCCTGGCCCAGGGGGAGACCGGAACCAGCAGGATCGGAAACGACAAAGCCGACTATTTTCTCATAGTCGATGCCGATCACCCAACCGCGCGCCGGGCATTGCGGAACATGCGCAGCCACGGGCCCGCGCCGGTCATACCGTCGGGCCGCCACGACAGCTGGGCAGCGCGGTATACGCGCTCCGGATGTGGCATCAGGATACGCGGCCTTCGCCGTGCGATACCACGATCGGCATCGTCGAACCGGCCATGTCGGCAAAAAAGATCGACGGCGAGGCCAGTACCTCGACCTGCGCGAAGCGCGCCTCGAACTGTTCCGACAGATTACGTTCGAAACGTGGCCAGGCTGCGCCGCCAGGGATCAGGTCAGGCAGCTGGCTCATCATCTGGCAGCCGTTGCACACGCCGAGGGCGAAACTGTCGGCCCGCCCGAAGAATGCAGAAAACTCATCCCGGGCGCGTGGGTTGAACAGAATGGACTTGGCCCAGCCACCACCCGCGCCCAGCACGTCGCCATAGCTGAAGCCGCCGCAGGCTACCAATCCGGCGAAATCGCCCAGGCTGACCCGACCGGACAGGATGTCACTCATGTGCACGTCGACGGCGGCAAAGCCGGCAGCATCGAATGCAGCCGCCATCTCGACCTGTCCATTGACGCCCTGCTCGCGCAGCACCGCCACCCGCGGGCGCCTGCCACCGGCGATGAAGGACGCGGCGACGTCGTCGTTCATGTCGAACGTTGGCGCATAGCGCAGGCCCGGATCGGCCGCATCGGCATTGTGTGCAAACTCCTGCTCGGCACAGGCCGGGTTGTCGCGCAGCTTCGCCATCTCGTAGCTGGTGCGTGCCCAGGCATTTTGCAGATCGTTGCGCGCCTCGTCGACGATCACACGTTCCCTGCGCAGCACACGCACACGGTCGCTCGCAACGGGCTTGCATGATGTAGAACTCGCCGCGCAGTCCGGCATCGAAGAAAGCCTGCATCACCGCCTGCGTATCGTCGCGGCGAATCTGCAGCATGGCGCCGGCCTCCTCGCTGAACAGCACGTTGAAGACGCGCTCGGAGTAGCCGCGCGGATCCTCCAGGTCGGGCTCGGGGACGCCGTGGTTCTCGGCGTCGTGGCGGATTTTTTCCGAGCACAGTTCGTCAACGTCAACTTCCACACCGCAGTGGCCGGCGAATGCCATTTCGCACAAGACGGCAAAAAGGCCACCATCGGAACGGTCGTGGTAGGCCAGCAGCTTGCCGGCCGCATTCAGCGTCTGGATCGTGTCGAAGAAGGCGGACAGTGTCGCCGCCTCCGGTGCATCCGGACAGCGGTCGCCGACCTGCTTGTAGGCCTGAGCAAAGCTCGACCCGCCCAAGCGGTTCTTGCCCAGACCCAGATCGATCAAAACGAGATCGGTGTCACCGGCGTTGGTGCGCAACTGCGGCGTCAGATGCCGCGTTGCATCGGGCGTGGTGGCAAACGCCGAAACCACCAGCGAGATCGGCGAGGTCACCGATTTTTTCTCGCCATCGGCCTCCCACACGGTTTTCATGCTCATCGAATCCTTGCCAACCGGGATCGACACGCCCAGTGCCTGGCAATAATTCGAAACCGCCGCCACCGTGTCGAACAGCGCCGCATCCTCGCCCGGGTGACCGGCCGGCGCCATCCAGTTGGCCGACAGCTTCACGTTGCCAAGGCCCTCGACCCGCGCGGCGGCCAGGTTGGTAATCGCCTCGGCGATCGCCATGCGCCCCGACGCCGGCGCGTCGATCAACGCCAGCGGCGCCTTCTCGCCGACGGCAAAGGCCTCGCCCCGCGTCGTCTGATAACCGGCCAGCGTGATCGCGCAATCGGCTACCGGCACCTGCCATGGCCCCACGCACTGGTCGCGCGCGGTGAGGCCGCCGACGCTGCGGTCACCGATGGAAATCAGGAACATCTTCGACGCCACACCGGGCATCGACAGCACACGATAGGCGGCGTCCTTCAGTTCGATGCCGTCGAACACCAGCGGCGTAGGCAGGGCCGGCTGGTGCGTCACATCGCGCGTCATCTTGGGCGCCTTGCCGAGGATCACGTCCAGACTCACGTCGACCGGGTCATTCTTGAAGTGGCTGTCGGTCACCAGCAGATGGCCCGCTTCGGTGGCCTCGCCCAGCACCGCGAACGGGCAGCGCTCGCGTTCGCAGATCGCGCGGAACTCGTCGAGACGCGCCGGCGGGATCGCCAGCACGTAACGCTCTTGTGCCTCATTGCACCAGATTTCGCGCGGCGACATGCCGGACTCCTCCGACGGCACCGCACGCAGTTCGAAGTGCCCACCTTTGCCACCGCCATGCACCAATTCGGGTAGTGCGTTCGACAGGCCGCCGGCACCGACGTCGTGGATCGACAGGATCGGATTCGCCTCGCCAAGCTGCCAGCAGCGATCGATGACTTCCTGTGCGCGCCGCTCCATTTCCGGATTGCCGCGCTGCACCGAATCGAAGTCGAGCTCGGCGACGTTGGCGCCCGTGTCCATCGACGAGGCCGCACCGCCGCCCAGACCGATCAGCATGCCGGGGCCGCCCAACTGGATCAGCAGCGTGCCAGTCGGCAGCAGCTTCTTGTCGACATGGTCGGCGCGAATACTGCCGACGCCGCCCGCCAGCATGATCGGTTTGTGATAGCCACGGCGCTCGCCGGCCACCGTCTCTTCGAAGGTGCGGAAATAGCCCGCCAGATTGGGCCGGCCAAATTCGTTGTTGAACGCAGCCGCGCCGATCGGGCCTTCGAGCATGATCGCCAGCGGGGTGACGATGCGCCCGGGCTTGCCGTAGCCATCGGTTTCCCAGGGCTGCGCGAAGCCCGGAATGTTGAGGTTCGACACCGAGAAGCCACACAGGCCCGCCTTCGGTTTGGAGCCGATGCCGGTCGCGCCCTCGTCGCGGATCTCGCCACCGCTGCCGGTCGCCGCGCCCGGAAAAGGCGAGATCGCGGTCGGGTGGTTGTGCGTCTCCACTTTCATCAGTACGTGAGTCAGCTCGCTGCTGTAGGCATAGCTGCCGTCGGCGCGCGGATAGAAGCGGTCGATGGTCGCGCCTTCAATGACCGAGGAGTTGTCCGAATACGCCACCACCGTCCCCTTGGGGTGGGCGGCGTGGGTGTCGCGGATCATGTCGAACAGCGATTTCGTCTGTGTCGCACCGTCGATCACCCACGAAGCGTTGAATATCTTGTGGCGGCAGTGCTCGGAGTTGGCCTGTGCGAACATCATCAGTTCGACATCGGTCGGGTTGCGCCCGATGCGGCTGAAGTTGTCGATCAGATACTCGACTTCGTCATCCGACAACGCGAGGCCCAGCGCACGGTTGGCGGCCTCCAGCGCGGCTCGTCCGCCCGCCATCACGTCGACTGACGTCAGCTCACGCGGCGGCACGTGCCGGAACAACTCATGCGCAGCGTCCAGCGAATCCATCACGGCTTCCGTCATGCGGTCGTACAGCAGCGGCAGCACCGCCGCCAACGCCGGAGCCGACAGCGCGGCGCCTTGCGGATCGCTCAGCGAATAAGCCACACCGCGTTCGATGCGACGTAGTTGGGTGAGACCGCTGTTCCTGAGGATATCCGTGGCTTTCGACGACCAGGGAGAAATCGTGCCCGGGCGCGGCGTGACCAGAACCTGCACATCATCGGCCGAAGGGCGATCGGTCGGCGTACCGTAATCCAGCGTCCTGGTCAGCTGTTGCATGGCCGCCGCATCGAGATCGGCCTCCAGCTCCAGGAAGTGCCAGTAGCGTGCGCTCAGCTCGCCCAGCGCCACCTCGTGGCGGGCTGCCTCCTGGCGAATTTTGTCGAGCCGAAAGAAAGACAGTGCGGCACTGCCAGGGAGCGATACGATGGAAAACATGTGCGTCTTTGCAAACAGGGCAAAGGCGCTATTTTAGCTGATCGGAACGCTTCGCCGGACGGGTTGGCGCGTGAATGCCCGCCTGCTTCTGCCAGGTTTCGAAGCATTCGAGTCCGCAGAAATGATGGACATAATCCTGCGCGTCCGCCACTTTGATCGCATCTGCCGGAATTTCCTTCATGCAGACCTCACAAGTCAGGACTGTGCAGGTGGGTTCGTCGGAACATTGCGCGACCGGCGTCCCTTCAGGTGTGCGGTTATGGCTCGTCATACACACTCCGTTACGTGAACTGCAAACACCTCGAATATAGACTGCCGGAGTCCCGGCTTGCAAGCTGCCCGTCCTTGCCCGATCCCTAATCCGCTGCCTTGATCGCCATATTGATGGTTTTGTGATTCGCCTCGTTGTCGATCACCAACCCCATCATTTTGCTTTGGGTCGATTGTTTTGCATGTTGAAATTCAGGATCTTGGACACGTCCGTATGGTGGCACTGGGTCCGTCCACCCGCCCGGATTATGATGTTCGCAGTGTCCCCTATAGAGCCTCGCCCCATGCCGACTGTGCCACTCACGCTTGCCTCTCCCGCCCTCTATCTGGCGGCCGACATCCATGCCGGTGAACGCTTGTGGACGGCTGCGCATCCTCACGACACCTTGATGGAAAAAGCGGGTGTGGCGGCGGCTGAATGGGCGGGTCTGCTGGCCGATGACTCGGGCGAGCCCGCCCTGATCCTGGCGGGTCCAGGCAACAATGGGGGAGATGCCCTGGTCGCCGCGCGCCACCTTTCGGCACGAGGATTCCGCGTCGTCGTGGCGAGTCGTGCCGATCCGGCCCGGCTGCCCCCGGATGCCCGGCGTGCCTGGGACGCCTGGTTCCAGATGGGCGGGACGGTTGTGTCCCGTTTCCCGTCGTCGCAGCGTTTCAGCTGCGTGATCGATGGCCTGTTTGGAATCGGACTGATGCGCGACATAACGGGCGAGGACGCACACTGGATTGCACAGGCCAATGCGCTGACCTGTCCCAAGCTTGCGCTGGACGTGCCGAGCGGTCTTGATAGCGACAGCGGCAGTATCCGTGGCTGCGCGCTGCGGGCCGAACACACCCTGACCTTCCTCGGACTCAAGCCCGGCCTCCTTACCGCCGACGGACTCGATTATGCGGGCACGCTGCATCTCGACAGCCTGGGCGTCGATCCGGCCATGATGCCCGTGCCATCCGGGATCGCCCTGATCCATCTGGATGAACGTCACCGCCTGCCTGCACGCGCGAAAAACAGCCATAAAGGCCTGTTCGGCCATGTTGGCATCGTCGGTGGTAGCAGCGGTATGGTGGGCGCCTGCCTGATCGCCGGACGCGCCGCCCTGCTGCAAGGTGCCGGCAGCGTAACGCTGGGTGTGCTGGATGAGCGTGTCGCGGTCGATTACGGCGAGCCGCGGCTGATGTTCGCCCATCCGGGCCATTTGACGACTGCGCGCTTGAATGCGCTGGCGATCGGACCCGGATTGGGTCAGAGCGCGCGCGCGCATGCCATGCTGGACACCGCGCTTCCGGCGGACTGCCCGCTGGTGCTGGATGCCGATGCCCTGAATCTGCTGGCTGGCGATTCCGATCTGGCCGCGCGGCTCGCGCGCCGCAGCCATCCCACCCTGCTCACCCCGCATCCCGGCGAAGCGGCCCGCTTGCTGGGCGTGAGCACGGCGGAGATCCAGGCGAACCGTATCGAGGCAGCCTGCACACTGAGTCGAACCTATCGTGCAGAGGTTGCGCTGAAAGGTGCAGGCACCGTGATCGCCCACCCCGACGGCCACTATGCTCTCAACACCACGGGCGGCCCCTGGCTCGCCCAGGCCGGTTCCGGTGACCGCCTCACCGGCATGGTGACCGCGTTGCTGGGCCAGGGCATGGCGGCAGGCGACGCGCTCGAGGCCGCCGTATGGCTGCACGGCTGCGATAGGAGTGCCGCTACACGCCGTCGATCGCCAGCGCCACGGCCTGCGCGATCTGTGCGCGCTGTCTTGACCTGGGCAGCACGGCGGCAATCGCTGCGGTCATGTCCTGTTTGTGGCTGTGTGCAATCTCGATGACGTCCGGCAGTGCACCACCCAGTTCACCGACGCTATTGATGAAGGCGCAGCCGCGGTAGCGCGCGTCATGAAACCATTCGTCCATGGCGGGCACGATTGCGTCGCTCCCTCCGCCGTGACGTACCAGCGCGTCGGTGAACCACGTCATCCAGTGCGTATGGCGATACGCCAGATATGCGCGAATCAGATCGTTCTTGCTCGGGAAATGTCGATAGAACGTGACCTTGGCCACACCGGACTCGGCAATAACGCGATCGACGCCGGTCGCGCGCACGCCATCCTGGTAGAAAAGTTCGTGCGCGGTGTACAGGATGCGCTCGCGCGCGCTGGGCCGCGCGCCGCCCAGGTCAGCTTGAATGTTCATGGACTCATTGTAGACAGATCTGTCTACGTCGCCTAGACTTCCAGCGTAGACGGATCTGTCTACGCGATCCCGAGGAGCCGATATGGAAAGCAAGCCGCCGTTGCCCCCTTTTACCGAGGAAACCGCCGCCGCGAAAATACGCACAGCCGAAGACGGCTGGAATTCACGCGACCCCGAGCGGGTCGCGATGGTCTACTCCGAAGACACCCGCTGGCGGAATCGTGCCGAGTTTCCGGTCGGACGCGAAGAGGCCCGCCGGTTCCTCGAACGCAAATGGGCGCGCGAGCTGGATTATCGGCTGGTCAAGGAATTGTGGGCCTGTAGCGGCAACCGCATCGCGGTTCGCTTCGCCTACGAATGGCACGACGATTCGGGGCAGTGGTACCGCTCGTATGGCAACGAGAACTGGGAATTCAACGAGCAGGGCTACATGGTGCATCGCTTCGCCAGTATCAACGACCTGCCCATCAAGGAATCGGAGCGCAAGTTCTTCTGGCCGCTGGGCCGCCGTCCCGACGACCATCCCGGCTTGAGCGATATGGGGCTGTAGCCTAGTCCGGACGACCGAACCCCTATATCAGCACATGCGTGATTTGAGATAGGCGCCGAAGTCCTCGCTGACTTCGGCGTGTTTCATCGCGTATTCCACCGTGGCCTGCAGATAGCCGAGCTTGCTGCCGCAGTCGTAGCGGACGCCGTTGAACGCATAGGCCAGCACCTGCTGTTCCTTCAGCAAGGCAGCGATGGCGTCGGTCAGCTGCAGTTCGCCGCCGGCACCCGGTGTGAGCTGCTGGATGTGGTGAAAAATGCGTGGGGTAAGAATGTAGCGGCCGACCACGCCCAGGTTGGACGGCGCATCTTCAGGCTTGGGCTTCTCAACGATGGCATTCACCCGCGACACGCGCTCGGCCATCGGGCTGGCATCGACGATGCC
>CAJDVN010000030.1_pt1 | contig 14978 bp, 17 predicted proteins | sample 7391301 | NCBI WGS metagenome assembly CAJDVN01 (sample SAMEA7055705, study PRJEB34461) | soil metagenome | biome: terrestrial ecosystem; feature: Peninsula; material: soil | place: Antarctica | collected 2016 | reverse complement strand
CCCTTGACCAGCGATAGGCGCGGCTCCTTGCCGCTGCGGTCGAGCACAACCATGTCACCGGGATAAATCCAGTGGGGATTCTTGATTTCGGCGCGATTCATCTTCCAGATCTGGGGCCAGCGCCACGGATCCTTGAGAAACCGTCCCGAAATGTCCCACAGCGTGTCGCCTTTGACTACGACGTATTTGTCGGGTGCGTTATCCTGCAATTTAAGAGTATCGGCTAGCACCGGAACGGTGGCTAGCAGCAGGGCGAGAGAAACTACGATTTGACGCACGGGGGAACCCTCCATTTAGACGTTGTCTAATTCTCAGCGTTGAAAATATACTGTGCGCTTAGCTTACGGCTATCCGCCGTCTTATATTTAGGGTTATGCGCAACTAAACGCAGATTCTGCATCAAAGTACGCAGCCAGCCCATTCATTTGTAGACTTGATTTATGGCAACACTCGACATATTGCAGTATCCCGATATGCGCCTGCACACCGTCGCCAAGCCGGTGGCGGCAGTTGATGATCGCATCCGCGCCGTGGTCGACGATATGGCTGAAACCATGTACGCCGCACCTGGCATCGGACTGGCCGCCACTCAGGTCGACGTTCACGAGCGCGTCATTGTTATCGACATTTCCGAAACCCATGACCAGCTGCGCGTTTTCATCAATCCCGAAATCCTCGCCCAGTCCGGAACCGAGGAAAACGAAGAAGGCTGTCTGTCGGTCCCCGGCATATTTGACAAGGTGACGCGTGCTGAACGCATCACGGTGCGCGCGCTCGGTCGCGACGGCAAGCCGTTTGAGCTTGAAACCGACGGCTTGCTGGCCGTGTGCATCCAGCATGAAATGGATCACCTTATGGGCAAGGTATTCGTCGATTATCTGTCCGTCCTCAAGCGCAACCGCATCCGGGCCAAGCTGCTGAAGCAGGCGCGCGAAAATCGGCCCGATGTGTCGCCGATGCGCGCCTCGCTCTGAGTTTTTGCGCCCGTGCGCATCGTCTTTGCGGGAACGCCGCCATTTGCAGCGGCCGCACTCAACGCTCTGGTGGATGCCGAGTATGACATCGCCCTGGTACTGACTCAGCCCGACCGTCCCGCCGGACGCGGCATGAAGCTCATGCCCAGCGCGGTCAAGCAGGCCGCGCTGGCACGTGGTCTAACGGTGTCGCAGCCGCCAAACTTGAAATTACCCGAAGCACAGGCCGAGCTGCGTGCGGTGAACGCCGACGTCATGGTGGTCGCCGCGTATGGCCTGATCCTGCCACAGGCCGTGCTGGACCTGCCACGCCTCGGTTGCCTCAACATCCATGCCTCGCTGCTGCCGCGCTGGCGCGGTGCGGCGCCGATCCAGCGCGCGATTCTGGCGGGTGACACGGAAACCGGCATCACAATCATGCAGATGGACGCCGGCCTCGACACCGGTGCGATGCTGTCCAGAATCGTGGTACCGATCCGCGACGACGACACAGCCGCCAGCCTGCACGATGGGCTAGCCGCGGCCGGGGCGTCCGCCATCCTCGCCGCATTGGCGAATTACCCTGCCCTGGTTCCGCTGGTGCAGGACGACACTCAGGCCACCTATGCGGCCAAGCTCAGCAAGGACGAGGCAAAACTGGACTGGAGCCAGCCTGCAGCAGTGCTGGCGCGCACCGTGCGCGCCTACAATCCGGTGCCCGGCGCGTGGACGCTGCTGGACGGCGCGCCGCTGAAAGTGTGGGCCGCGAGCGTTGCACCGGGCGCGGGCGAGCCGGGCACCGTCCTGCGTGCCGATGCGGAAGGGCTGATTGTCGCCTGCGGCGACAGCGCGCTGAGCTTGCGAGAAATCCAGCCGAGCGGCAGCAAACGCATGAAGGCGGCGGCTTTTCTCGCCGGGCGGCCGTTGCCGTGCGGAACCCGGTTCGGCAATTGAAACTGACCCGGTCCATCCCCATATAAGGCTCGGTAACGCGCTCGCAGGGCGCGAGCAAAGGGCTTTACATGTTCGGAAACTGGGTCAAAACCTCTATTCTGTTTGCCGGGATCATTGCGCTGTTCGGCGCCATTGGCGCGGCTATCGGTGGTGCGCAGGGGATGTTGATCGCGCTACTGTTCGGCGCCGGTATGAATCTGTTCGCCTACTGGAATTCCGACCGGATGGTGCTCTCGATGTACCACGCGCGCGAAGTGGATGCCGGCAGCGGCGGTCACTTCTTTACCCTGGTGCAGGAACTGGCGGCGCGCGCCGGGCTGCCGATGCCGCGCGTCTATATCATCGACGAGGCGCAACCCAACGCGTTTGCAACCGGCCGCAGCCCGGACCATGCGGCCGTGGCGGCTACCACTGGCATCATGCAGTTGCTGAGCGAGCGCGAATTGCGCGGGGTGATAGGGCACGAGCTTACTCATGTGAAAAACCGGGATACCCTGATTTCGACCGTGTCGGCATCGATTGCCGGCGCGATCTCGGCGCTGGCCAATTTCGGCATGTTTTTTGGGGGCCGCAACAGAGAAGGACGTTCGGGCAATCCCCTGCTGGCGATTGCGATCATGATCGTCGCACCGATTGCAGCGATGCTGATTCAGATGGCGATCTCGCGCGCCCGCGAATTCCGGAGACGGCCCAGATGATGATCATCAATCCGCTGTCCGGCGGCGGACTGGCCAAGCTGTTTTCCACGCATCCCGCCACCGAGGAGCGCGTCGCGCGATTGCTGCAGATGACACGCACGGCCTGACGCACGACGCAGCCTGTTATCATCCACCGCTCCCAGCAGCGGCGTAATTCCGATGAATCAGCAAGTACTCCCCGGCCATTCCTTCCATGCGTAAGCTACAGAAACTGGCAGCCGATGTACTGGAAAGCGTGCTGGCCGGCGCGGCCCTGCATCAGGTCCTGCCGCAGCAACTCCAGCAACTCAACACGCCGGGTGAGCGCGGCGCGCTGCAGGACATCGTATACGGTAGCCTGCGTCAGCTGGGCAGGCTCGACGCCTGGCTGACGGCGCTGCTCGAACGTCCGCTGACTGATCCACAACTGGGCTGGCTGCTGCGGGTGGCGCTGTACCAGCTGGCTTACACGCGTGCGCCCGCCCACGCCGTGGTGCACAACGCCGTCACCGCGGCGGGTCAGGGCTGGCGACGCGGACTGGCCAACGCGGTGCTGCGCAATTTCCAGCGCCGCCGGGCCGAACTGGATGCCCTTGCCGACGCACAGCCGTCCGCGCGCTGGTCACATCCCGACTGGTGGATCGACAAGCTCAAGGCGCAGCATCCGGCACACTGGCAAGGCATCCTCGAAGCGAGCCTGCTGCATCCGCCGTTTACCCTGCGCGTCAATCGCCGCCGTGGTGACGTCGTGGACTATCTGCAGCGCCTCGACGAGGCAGCCCTGCCCGCGCACTCAACCGGCCCCGATGCCGTCACGCTCGACAAGGCCGTGCCGGTACATGCGCTCCCCGGCTTCGATCAGGGCGATGTCTCGGTGCAGGATGCCGGCGCGCAGTGGGCAGCGCACCTGCTCGATGCACAGCCTGGCGAGCGAATACTCGACGCCTGCGCAGCACCCGGCGGTAAGACCGGCCATATCCTGGAGTGCACAGATGTAACACTGACAGCGCTCGATATCGATGCCACGCGGCTGGTGCGGGTCAAGGAAAACCTGGATCGCCTGCAACTCAGCGCCGCCCTGGTGGAAGGCGATGCCGCGCATCCGGAACGCTGGTGGGACGGGCAACCGTTCGATCGCATTCTGGCCGATGTGCCCTGCAGCGCTTCCGGCGTGGTGCGCCGCAACCCGGACATCAAATGGCTGCGTCGGCCCGACGACATCGCTCAATTTGCCGCGCAACAGGCCGTTATGCTGGAGGCGCTCTGGCGGCTGCTAGCCCCGGGTGGTACATTGCTTTACGCCACCTGTTCGATATTCAATGAAGAAAACGAGGGGCAAGTGCGGACGTTCCTGACACGTCATCCAGACGACGCCGAACGTTGCCCGCTTCCAGAACCTTTGTCGGACGGATCACTATTGCCGGATGCCGAGCACGATGGTTTCTTTTACGCCCTGTTGCGCAAGACGTGATTCCGCCCTCCGCTGGCTGGCCGGACTGCTGCTGACTTTCTGGCTGGTAATCGCAGGTGGCGCACAGGCCAGTGACAAAAGCACGATCAGTCAGGCGGTCATCCGCGCCACGCCTCAAGGCTATGTGCTGGATGGCGAGGCCAACATCGTGCTCAACCCCACCCTGGAAGATGCGCTGAGCCGAGGCATCAACCTGCATTTCCTGCTTGAGCTGGAAGTGACCCGGCCGCGCAACTGGTGGTTTGACAAAGACATTGCCGAGCCGGTGCGCAAGATGCGGATTTATTACCATCTGCTGTTGCGGCGCTATGTGGTCGAAACCGGCTACACGACCCGCACCGCGGCCACGCTGAACGAAGCACTGACCATGCTGGGACGGGTGGAGGGATGGCAGGTGCTGGAGCGGGGTGCGCTCAAGACCGACCAACGCTACGACGCGCGCCTGCGCCTGCGGCTCGACACCTCGCAACTGCCCAAGCCGCTTACCATTGGCGCAGTTGGCGGCGACCGCTGGGAGCTGGCCACCCCCTGGTATGGCTGGTCGTTCGATACACCCATCGTTCCTGTGCCGCCCGCCGCCTTACCCTGATGCGCAGTCTGATCGTCGTCACCCTGCTCCTGGGTATTGTGCTTCTGTCGTTGCTGTTTTATGCCAGCGGCGGCAGCAGCGCCTTTTCCGACACGCTGCCGACGCTTTTCATCGGCGGCGCCATCCTGGGCATGGCCTTGCTGGTCCTGCTGGGCTGGCGCATGTGGTGGTTGCAAAAGCGCATCCGTCGCGGCGTCTTTGGCGCCAAGCTCACGCTGAAACTGCTGCTGATGTTCGGCGTCGTCGCCATGCTGCCGGGCCTGGTGGTGTACGGTGCATCGGTGTTCTTTCTCAATCGCTCGATCGAAACCTGGTTTGACGTGCGGGTGGACAATGCGCTCGCCTCCGGTGTCAACCTCGGGCAGGCCGCGCTGGACGACCTGCTGCGCGATCTCGACAACAAGGCTCAGCGCATGGCGCTGGCCCTGTCTGACGAAGGCATGGGTTCGATCATCACCAGCCTGTCCACCCTGCGCGAGCAAAGCGCGGTCCAGGAACTGACCCTGTTCGACGAGCGCGGTAGTGTCGTGGCTCACGTCAGCGGCGAACGCGAAAACTTGTTGCCGGTGCTGCCCGACCGCAACGTGCTGTGGCAGGTCAGGCAGCAGCAGCCCTACAGCCGGATCGAAGAGGTCCCGGAACGCGGCCTGATCATGCACGTCATCGTGCCGGTGTATACCCGTTCGCTGACCGGCGAGACTCGCGTTCTGCAACTGGTGCAGCCGGTCCCGACCCGGCTCGCGCATGATGCACAGGCGGTCCAGCTGGCGTATCAGGAATACCAGCAGATCTCGATCTCGCCGCGCCGTGGCCAAGGGCGATTTCTCGCAGATGCCGTCGGCATCCAGCCGCGACGAACTGGGCGTGCTGATCCAGTCGTTCAACCGCATGACCCGCCAGCTTTCCGACGCGCGCGAACAGGTTGCGCAGAACCATCAGCAGACCGAGCAGGCCAAAGCATTCCTCGAACGGGTACTGGCGAACCTGTCGTCCGGCGTGGTCGTGCTGGACGAGGCCTTGTCGGTGCGCACGGCCAACAGCGCAGCGGCGCAGATTCTGGGTGTGGACGCTTCAACCCTGGACATCCAGCCGCTGGCAGAGCTGGGCCAGCCAGGCGAGGCCTTGCATGCGTTCGGCGCTACGGTGGTGGCCCGTTTCGCCGCGCATGAGGGCGAGTGGCAGGATCAGGTCGATTATGCCGGCAAAGGCGGCAGCCAGTCGCTGCTGCTGCGCGGCACCCGCCTGCCGGCGGGCGTCGAGCGTGGCTATGTGCTGGTATTCGACGATGTGACCAAGCTGATCGACGCCGAACGCAATGCCGCCTGGAGCGAAGTGGCGCGCAGGCTGGCACACGAGATCAAGAACCCGCTGACGCCCATCCAGCTCTCGGCCGAACGCATCGCACGCAAGCTGGATGGACGCCTGGAAGCGGCGGATGCCGAATTCCTCACACGTGCCACGCATACCATCGTCAATCAGGTTGCCGCGATGAAGAGCATGGTGGATGCCTTTGCCGGCTACGCGCGGATGCCGCGCGCCAAACTCGAGGCACTTGACCTCAATGCGTTGGTGCGCGATGTGCTGACCCTGTACGATGCGAACACGCTCGGACTGGTGCTGAATCTCGACGCCGACCTGCCGCGCATTGCGGGAGACGCCACATTATTGCGTCAGGTGATACATAATCTATTGCAAAATGCGCAGGACGCGCTGGCCGGTCATCTTTCACCGAGGGTCGAGGTCAGCACGCACCTCCGCAACAATAACCAGTCAGTTTGTTTGACCGTAACGGATAATGGAGCCGGTTTCCCGGAACACCTGATGACGCGGCTGTTCGAGCCTTATGCAACGACCAAGGCCAAGGGGACGGGCCTTGGCTTGGCTATTGTCAAAAAGATCGTCGAAGAGCATCACGGCAAAATTCAAATCGAAAACCTCAAATCGGGTGGTGCGGCAATTCGTATTGCGCTGTCCGTTTTTGTGGCAGGTGGAGAGAGTACGTGAGTGGGCATATTCTCGTCGTTGACGACGAAGTGGGCATTCGTGAATTGTTGTCGGAAATTCTGACCGATGAAGGGTATGACGTGCATCTGGCGGAAAACGCCGAAGCGGCGCGTGCCTTCCGTTCCCAGCGCCGCCCCGACCTGGTGTTGCTCGATATCTGGATGCCCGACACCGACGGCGTAACCTTGCTGAAGGAATGGGCCGGCGGTGGCCTGCTCACCATGCCGGTGGTGATGATGTCCGGCCACGGCACCATTGATACCGCCGTGGAGGCCACCCGGCTTGGCGCAGCCGATTTCCTTGAAAAACCGGTTTCACTCGCCAAGCTGATCGATACCGTCAACAAGGCGATCAAACGCGGCGTTGCCTTGCCGCGGCGTGCGGCCGGCATGGATTTGTCGGCACTCGGCAAAAGCCCGCTGATCCTCGAACTCAAGAAACGCCTTACCCAGATCGCTGGCAATACCGCGCCGGTGATGCTGCTGGGTGAGTCGGGCAGCGGCTTTGAAATCTGCGCCCATTTCCTGCATCAGCCGTCCACACCGTGGGTCGAGATCAAGGATCGTGCGCGATTGGTGTCCGATCCGTTGAGCTACGTTGAAACGCTCGGCAGCGGTACCCTCTATCTGCCGGAAGTGAGTGAACTGGCGCGCCTGGAGCAAAAAGGCCTGGGCTTGCTGCTCGATCGTATTGAAGGCAGCGGCGCACGCCTGGTGTGCTCATCCAGCCGTAGCCTCGACGTCATGGTTGCGGCGGGCGAGTTCGACAGCCGTCTGTTTTATCGTCTGTCCAGCCTCGCCATCCAGGTGCCGCCCTTGCGCGAACATCGCGAAGACATTCCCGAGATCGGCAACTTCATGTTGGCGCAACTGGTGGAAACCGGCGTTTGCCCCGTGCGGCGGTTAACGACACCGGCCCTGAATCAGTTGCGTAACTTCGACTGGCCGGGCAATCTACCGCAGCTCAACAACGTGGTGCGCACATTGGCGGTCACTGCGCTGTCGGGTGAACTCGACGCGACCGACGTCAACCGTGTGCTGGCGCCGATGAAACTATCGACGCCAGCCGTGGCGCATGGCATTCCACTTGACATCCCGCTGCGCGAAGCGCGCGACGCTTTCGAACGCATTTATTTCGAACACCTGATTCAGACGGAAGGCGGCAGCATGACCCGGGTCGCCGACAAATCGGGCCTGGAGCGCACGCATCTCTACCGCAAACTGAAACAGTTGAATATCCGACACGGACGTCGTCTCGACGAGGACCTGTAGTCCAGGGAATACGCTTGAAGATCATCATTCTGGGCGCAGGCCAGGTCGGCGCCAATCTGGCCGAAAGTCTGCTCGCCGAAGATAACGACATCACGGTCATCGACCTCGACATAAGTCGCCTGGCACTGTTGCAGGATCGCTTCGACCTGCGCACCGTGCGCGGCCACGCGGCGCATCCCTCGATACTGAAGCAGGCCGGTGCCGAAGATGCCGACATGCTGGTCGCGGTCACGCAAAGCGACGAAACCAATCTGGTGGCGTGCCGCATTGCGTCCACCCTGTTTAATATACCCACGCGCATCGCACGTATCCGCTCGAATGATTTTCTGGCGCTGGAACCAGGCTTTCTGGCAGAGCAGTTCGGTGTCGACGACGTCATCAGCCCGGAGCAGGAAGTGACCGACACCCTGAAGCGGCTGATCGAGCATCCAGAAGCCCTGCAGGTCCTCGATTTTGCCGGCGGCAAGGTGCGCCTGATCGCCGTGCGTGCCTACCATGGCGGTCCGCTGATTGGCCATGAACTGCAGGAGATCAAGCGTCATATGCCAACGCTGGAATGCCGCATTCCGGCGATTTACCGGCGTGACCGGGGCATCGTGCCCACGGGGATCACCGTGATTGAGCCCGGCGACGAAGTGTTCTTTCTGGCACGCAAGCAGGATATTCCCTCCGTGATGCGCGAACTTCGCCGCATGGAGCGCCCGGTCAAGAAAGTCATGATCGCCGGCGGTGGCAACATTGGCCGACGGCTGGCGGTGCAGATCGAACGCGATTACGACGTGAAGGTGATCGACCACAACAAGAAAGTCAGCAATCTGCTGGCCGAACAACTCCACAGCACGCTGGTGCTGCAGGGTGACGCGACCGACGAGGAATTGCTGGAGCAGGAAAACATCGCGTCCATGGACGTGTTTTGTGCGCTCACCAACGACGACGAGGACAACATCATGTCCGCGCTGCTGGCCAAGCGAATGGGCGCGCATCGCGTGATCGCGTTGATCAACCGGTCGGCGTACGTCGATCTGGTGCAAGGCGGCGAAATCGACATCGCCATCTCGCCGGCGCAGGCGACCGTCGGGCCGCTGCTGTCCAAGATCCGCCGCGGCGACATGGTGGCGGTGCATTCGCTGCGCCGCGGCGCGGCCGAGGTGCTGGAGGTGGTAGTACACGGCGATGTCAAGACCTCACGCGTCGTGGGTCGACGCCTCGAAGAGATCGACTTGCCCGACGGCGCGACGATTGCCGCGATCATCCGCAATAACGACGTCATCATCGTCCACCATGACACGCTGATCGAGGCGGAAGACCACCTCATCGTGTTTGCGCTCAACAAACGCATCATTCCCAAGGTGGAAAAACTGCTCCAGGTCGGTTTCGGTTTCTTCTGATGTCCCGCATTGCCCCCGTACTGAACGTGTTGTCCAAGGTGGTGATGCTGTTCTCGGCCACCTTTCTGCTGCCGCTGACGCTTTCCTGGTTGCTCGCCGACGGCGCGCAGGGCGCTTACGGCGTGGGTCTCATCGTTACGTTCGTTGCGGGTGCGATCACCTGGCTCTTCACCCTGAAATCGCAGCGCGAACTGCAGACCCGGGACGGCTTCCTGCTGGTGGTGCTGGCGTGGACCAGTTTGCCGGCTTTCGCCACCCTGCCGCTCCTGCTCTATCTGCCCGACCTCTCGTTTACCGACGCCTACTTCGAAACGGTATCGGGCATCACCACGACCGGCGCGACGGTCCTGACCGGTCTGGATTCGCTACCCCTTTCCATCAATCTGTGGCGCAGCCTGCTGGTCTGGTTTGGCGGCATGGGACTGATCGTGCTGGCGGTTGCCATCCTGCCCTTGCTGGGTGTGGGTGGCATGCAGATTTACAAGGCCGAAACTCCGAGCCCCATGAAGGAGACCAAGCTCACGCCGCGCATCACCGAGACGGCCAAGGGCCTGTATCTGGTCTATGTCGGCATTTCGATTGCGTGTGGGCTGTCGTACTGGGCGGCCGGCATGGTGCCATTCGATGCCGTCATGCATACGTTCTCCACCATGGGACTGGGCGGGTTTTCCTCGCATGACGCCAGTTTTGCTTACTGGAATTCCCCAGCCATCGAAGCGGTGACGGTCGTGTTCATGCTGGTGGCCGGGATCAACTTCTCCACGCATTTTCTCGCGTGGCGCCACCGCTCGGTGCTCGCCTATCGACTCGACCCCGAAGTTCGCTGGTTCCTGACCGCAACGCTTGGCAGCGCCGTGATGATCGCGATTTACCTGACCATCATGCATGTCTATCCCAGCTTTTTTCAGGCGCTGCGTTATGCGGTCTTCAATACCGTCTCGATCGCGACGACGACCGGCTTTGCCAATACCGACTATAACAAATGGCCGATTTTCGCCCCCCTCTGCATGCTGCTGCTGTCGTGTTTCGCGTCGTGCTCGGGTAGTACCGGCGGCGGCATGAAAATGGTGCGCGCCCAGTTGCTGTTCCGGCAGGGACGGCGCGAACTGACCCGCCTCGTGCATCCGGCAGCCAGGCTGCCGGTCAAGCTGGCCGGACAGGTGGTACCCAACACTGTGATTTATGCCGTGCTGGCATTTGCATTTCTTTATGTGTTTGCCATTATTATCATGACGCTTTTGATGACCCTGAGCGGACTGGAATTCATTACCGCATTTTCCGCCGTGGTGGCCTCGATCAACAATACCGGACCTGGGTTGAATCAGGTCGGTCCCGCCTCCACCTATGCGGGCCTGACCGATTTACAGACCTGGATCTGTACAATAGCGATGTTGCTGGGACGTTTGGAGTTGCTTACCGTGCTTGTTGTCTTTACCAGGGCGTTCTGGCGTGCCTGATCCTTTGGAGAACTTCCTTGCCATGCTCGCCGGCGGTCGCGACAATGCGATGCTGCGCTTTTCACTCGGCAACGAATACCTCAAACGGGGTGATGCGTTGAGTGCCGCCGAGCATTTGCGCCGCGCGGTTGAGCACGACCCGAAGTATTCGGCAGCCTGGAAGTTGCTGGGCAAGGCCCTGACCGACGCCGAAATCTGGAACGAAGCGCTGGCGGCCTACCAGCAGGGCGTTGCCGTGGCCGAGGCACGTGGTGACAAGCAGGCGGCCAAGGAAATGGGCGTGTTCGCACGGCGAATCGAGAAGCGGCTTGAGTTAAAATCAGAGGATTGAGTTTTCAGGAGCAGCAAATGGCGCGGATGGTGAATTGTGTGAAGCTCGGACGCGAAGCCGAAGGTCTGGCCTTTCAGCCGGTGCCGGGCGATCTGGGCAAGAAGATTTTCGAGAGCGTATCGAAGGAAGCCTGGGGTGGCTGGCAGCGCCATCAGACCATGCTGATTAACGAAAACCGCCTCAATCTGGCCGATCCCCAGGCGCGTACCTACCTGATGGAGCAGATGGAGCGCTATTTCTTCGGCGGCGGCACCGTCGATCAAGCTGCAGGCTACGTGCCGCCCAGCAAGTAGTCTGGCACGCTTCCCAAATAATAACGGGCGCCCAAGGGCGCCCGTTATTATGGGTCGGCGCAAGCCTTTACAGCACTTCCTTCTCGATTTCTTCGAGCGAGGTGTGGCGTACGTCCTTGCCCTTGACCATGTAGACCACGTATTCCGACATGTTCTTGGCGTGGTCGCCCATACGCTCGATCGCCTTGGTGACGAACAGGATGTCGATGAACACCGAAATGGTGCGTGGATCTTCCATCATGAACGTGATGAGATGGCGCAGGTTGAGACGGAATTCCTCATCCACAGACTGGTCCTGGCGCGCGATTTCGACCGCCAGGGTGGCGTCGAGGCGGGCAAAGCCGTCGAGCGCCTTCCTTAGCATGTCGAGTACCAGGGTGGCCATGTATTTGACCTCGGTGAAGCGCGGCAGACTGATGCGCTCGGCCTTGTGAATTAGCCGCGCCATGCGCGCGATCTTGGCGGCTTCGTCGCCGATTCGTTCCAGGTCGGTGATGGTCTTCACCACCATCATTACCATGCGCAGGTCCGACGCAGTGGGCTGGCGCCGCGCGATGATGTGAGTGCAATCTTCGTCGATGGCCACTTCCAGCGCATTGACGTTGTGGTCGTTGGCCTCCACCTGCTTGGCCAGCTTCAAGTCGCCCGTGACGAGCGCCTCGATCGCATTGGTGATCTGTTCCTCGACCAGGCCCCCCATTTTCAGCACGTTGGCGCGCACCGCTTCCAGCTCGGCGTCAAATTGCTTGTAGGTGTGTTCAGTTAGCATTGTATTGGCCCTTCAATATCCGATTCCCATTATAAGCTTCGTATTATGACGCCTGTAGGGACGGAAGGTTTCAGCGCGTACTGAAGGGCAGTGCGTAATGCACGCCGTCGATCTCGAGGTACAGGGTCCAGTCGCGTCGTCCGCTGACGCATACCGGCAGCGTCACGCTTGAAACAAAGATGCCATTTCCGGCCGGGCGCAGATCATAGCGGTTGAACCCCATTTCCATGCCATTCATTTGAAATTCGGCGTGTACCTGGGCCGCATGCGGTGCGTTGACGCGGAGTTCAAACGCTTCCAGCGGTTTGGGGTGGGCCGAAAAAGTAACGGTTGTCCGGGTGCCATGGTGGCTGAAACTGCAGCCGGCCAAAGGGTCAACGCATGCGACAGCATGCGATTCGGCCGGGCGATTCAGCCAGTAGCCGGCCACTGCGATCGCGGCCAGCACGACGACCAGCAGTAGCGGCACCAGTACCCGTTTCATGTCCACGCAGCGCGTAGTAGCGCCACGCCGTGCGCGCCATGCGACTGCGCCTGCATGACGTCGTCACGTCCCAGCCCGCCCAGGGCGTAGACGGGGATCGGGCTGGCTGCGGCGAGCGCCGAGAAAACTTCCCAGCCCAGTGTGGGAGCACCCGGGTGCGACAGCGTGGGCAATACCGGCGACAGCAGCGCGAAGTCCGCGTCGATAGTAGCGGCATGCGCCAGTTCGGCGCCGTCGTGGCATGACACGCCGACCCATTCGCAGTCGGGACGTGCAGTCAGCCGGGCGGCGGCGGACGAATCGAGATGAACGCCGTCGGCGCCCGCGGCATGCGCCAGTTCGAGCGGGCCGTTGATCAGCACGCGTGCACCTTGCAGATGGGCGCGGTGCACGGTTTCGCGCGCGAGTTGCAGCCGGACATCGTCCGCTAGCGTCTTGTCGCGCAACTGGATCAGCCGGAGTCCGTTGTGTAGCGCAACATCCAGACGCGCCAGAAAACCGTCGACACCGAGCGACTCGGCATGTGAGATGCCCAGCACCGGGGGCAGCGAGAGCACTTTCACGATCGGAAAATTGGCCGGCAGAAGCGGCGTCACTTCAACCGCGTCGGGCTGCTGCCAGGAAAAAACCTGTCCTTCGTGCGGATGCGGCGTGCCCTGCCATTCGAGCACGCGAAAAAAATTCAGCCGTACGGTGGCGTGGGGATATTCGAATACGCGCGTGATCCAGCGGCAGGCACGGGTGACGACGATTCCCAGTTCCTCGTGCAGTTCACGCGCAAGCGCGGCATCCAGCGATTCACCCGGCTCGACCTTGCCGCCGGGGAACTCCCAGTAGCCGGCGTAGGCCTTGCCGGCCGGCCGTTGCGCGAGCAGCACGCGGCCGTCGGGCTGGACCAGCACGGCAGCTGCGACTTCGGTGATGGGCACTGGGTTCATGAACGGTCCAGGGTGCGGTTTGCGTGTCGTGTCATGCGATTCATTGCCGGCCTGCCCAGTCGCGTGCGAACTGCCAGGCCACCCGGCCATTGCGGGCGCCGCGTTCGAGCGACCATTGCAGAGCGGCACGCTCGAAACTGGCGTCCGCAGGCGCGTCCAGCGTCGCAGCCCAGTGCCGCGCGATGGCGAGATAGGTGTCCTGATCCATGCCATGAAACGGCACCCACAACCCGAAGCGGTCGGACAGCGATATTTTTTCCTCGGTCGCCTCGCCAGGATGCACTTCGCCGCCGACGTGGCGGGTCTCCAGGTTTTCCGCCATGTACTCCGGCATCAGGTGACGGCGGTTGCTGGTGGCGTAGATCAGCACATTGTCCGCAGGACCGGCCAGCGAGCCATCGAGTGCGGCCTTGAGGCTGGCGTAGCCGGGCTCGTGCTCGGCAAAGCTCAGATCGTCGATGAAGACGATAAAGCGGTAATCGGCGTCTGCCAGCAGCTCGAACAGATCGGGGAGATGCGGCAACCCGGCCTTATCCACCTCGATCAGGCGCAGGCCTTTGGGTGCGTACTTGGCGTGTATGGCCTTCACCAGCGAGGATTTGCCGCAGCCACGCGCACCGGTCAGCAATACGTTGTTGGCGGGCTTGCCGGTAACGAACTGGCGCGTGTTGGCGTCGACCCGCTGCTTCTGCTCGTCGATCGCCAGCAAATCCTTCAGCGCCACGCGCTGCGGGTGCAGGATGGGCTTGAGTTCGCCCGTCTGCGCGGCCCAGCGTGCGGCGCGGATTTTGTTCCAGTCGAGACCGACTGGCTCGGCGACATGATCGAGGCGGTCGAGCAGTCGCTCGATTCGGGGAAGGAGGGCAGCGAGATCGGTCATGCGCAGATTTTAGTCGCTGGCTTAGAAAAATTTTGGGTTTCTGCTAGCAAAGACTCGTCAACGCGTGCCCGGTAATCCAACTGAGTGCCTTCAGGTACGGTACTCCGCGTTGATTTTCACGTAATCGTAGGAGAAGTCGCACGTCCACACGGTGGCATTCGCGCTACCGCGATTCAGCGCAACGCGCACGGTGATCTCGGCTTCCCGCATGACCGCTGCGCCCTGCGCCTCGGTATAGCTGGCGGCGCGTCCGCCATTTTCCGCCACCAGCACATGGCCGAGCCATACCTTCAGCATATTGACGTCGAGGTCGGTCACGCCGGCGTAGCCGATGGCGGCGAGGATACGGCCGAGGTTCGGATCGCTGGCGAAGAACGCGGTCTTGACCAGCGGCGAGCGCGCGATGGCGTAGGCGATCTGCTTGCATTCACCGCGGTCGCGGCCGCCTTCGACGGCAATGGTCATGAACTTGGTCGCGCCTTCGCCGTCACGCGCCATGGCCTGTGCGAGTTCGATGGC
>CAJDVN010000013.1_pt1 | contig 15270 bp, 10 predicted proteins | sample 7391301 | NCBI WGS metagenome assembly CAJDVN01 (sample SAMEA7055705, study PRJEB34461) | soil metagenome | biome: terrestrial ecosystem; feature: Peninsula; material: soil | place: Antarctica | collected 2016 | reverse complement strand
AAAGATTGTGCGGTACCAGCGCGATCCGCTGCCAATTCCAGCGACCACGCTGACCAGCACCGGCAGCAGGATGAAGCGGAAACCGTCGATTCCGCCGTTATAGCCCGAGATGGGTAGCAGGCTCCACAATTTGGCGATGAAAAACTGTCCTGCAATGATGTAGAACAGTCCCGAGATCGACATCAGCGCAACGCACAGCACCACGCCCCACAGATCTAGATAGGTGGCACGAAAGAACACCATCAGCAGGGAAAAGGTGATGTTGACCAACAAGCCGATGACGAGCACCGGCAGCGCAATCGCCAGGCTCGGTCCCATGCGCGTGCGGATCTCGTTGCCGATGTCGCGGCCGTCGTCACCTTTGCCGAATTCGAACACGAACATCGTCGCCGAATGCTTGAAGAAAATGGTGTCGGTGAACTGCGCCACGCCCTTTGCCTGGGTGTTCAGCAAAAGTGGCTTGTCGTAACCGTGTTCAATCTTCCAGCGCGTGATCGCCTCCGGCGTCACGTGCTTGGCACCGAGTTGCAGCCGTGCCATGTCGTCCGGTGTATTGACGACGAAGAACAGCGCGAAGGTCAGCAGGTTGACGCCAATCAGGATCGGAATGGCGTACAGCAGGCGGCGCAGGATGTAGGCAAACATCAGGCGGTCGTTCTCTCGCGCCGCCGCCAGGCAATGACCGCCGGGGCGATGACGGCAGCGAGCCCGCCAATCAGCAGCACGAGGGGCCACAGCACGGGTTGATTCCATGCAGCGCGCCTGGCTGCTCGCAAATCCGGATCGATGCGTCGGTACTTGAGCGTATTGTTGGCCATCAGGTTGGGCTTGACGTTATGCACCCAGTCATGGCGCAGGCCGAAGGATTTCGGGTAGTAGGCAAAAATCCAGGGGGCGTCGCGACGCACAATCTCGAGCATGGCATTGATCACCTGCTGGCGCTCGGGGACATTGTCCATGTCCTTCATGCGCTCGAACAGGCGGTTGAATTCCGGATTGTCATAGTTGGCCGCATTCTCGCCGCCGGTGGCCACTTTCCTGTTCGGGCCATACAACAGAAAGAAGAAGTTCTCGGGGTCGGGATAGTCGGCGTTCCAGCCCCATTCGAACAACTGCGCATTGCCCTTGCGCATCTTGTCCTGGAAGCGGTTGTAATCGGTGCCGCGCACAACCAGTTGCACATTGAGCTTGTCGAGTTGCTTCTTCATCCAGTCGAGCCGCGATTTGGTATCGGGGCCGCTTGCCATGGTGTCGAAATCGCCAGTCCTGGCGTTGCGGCCATTGGGATAGCCTGCCTCTGCCAGCAATTTTTTCGCCCTCTCGATGGGCTGCGGCACGAGCTTGTCGTCATGCGCTTGGTAGACATACGGATTCAGTCCTGCCACACCGTCGACGTGCCCGAACAGGCCGGGCGGAATCGGGCCCTGCGCCGGAATGCCACGGCCATTCAGGAAAATGGAAATGAATTCGTCGTAGTCGAACGCGATGGAAATCGCTTGGCGCAGTTTGCGATGACCTTCGTCGAGTTCCCCGACCACCGGGTCGAGCATGTTGAATCCCACGTACCAGATCGACGCCGAAACGGCAGTAACGAGATGGATACCCTTGTCGCGCATGCTGTCGGTCAGTTGCGGATTACCGCCTGCCGAGAACTGCACGGCCTGGTCGAAGCTGTCCGAACTGATGCCGGAACTGTCGTAGTAACCCTGCAGAAATTTGCTCCAGTAGGGAATGGTTTCCTTTTCCAGGCTGAACACGGCCTCGTCCACGAACGGCAACGGCTTCCCGGCGTCCGCCAGCAGACCAACCTGACGGTCCTCCGCATCGCCATCCGCGGGGTAGGTCTCGCCATGGAAGTAGGGATTTTTCTTCAGCACCATACGGCGGTTGGGATCGTTTTCCGCCAGATAGTAGGGACCGGTTCCGACCGGCTGCCAATCGAGCGTGAGATTCCGGTCTGCCATGCCGGGCTGCGCGTAAAAGATATCGGCTTCCCACGGAACCGGCGCGAAAAATGGCATCGCCAGCCAGTAGATGAATTGCGGGTATTTTCCCTTGATATGAATCCGGTACGTATAGCTATCCACCACTTCCGCGCCAGCCAGCGGAAAGTCGTTCAGATTCAGCTCCGCTGCAGGATGCGCCCTGGATGCCTTCTCCAGAGCATCACCCAGTACTTTCAGGCCGACGATGTGCTCGGACATCAGCCCAAAGATCGGTGAACTCAAGCGAGGGTTCGCCAAGCGCTTGATCTGATAAACGTAATCCGCTGCGACGAGTTCGCGGGTACCCGTATACGTGAAATCACTGATCTGCCTTTTGCCTGACACCACATCCCAGCCCAGTGCATGATAACGATAGTGTCCAGCCGCATCGCGTGCAAAAGCCGGATGCGGCTGATAACGGATTCCGGGGCGTATCCGGATCTCGTATACGCTTTCGGCAATGGCGCGGGACGGCGCGTCGTCGGCAAGCAGTTTGCCTGCCGCGTCAAAATAGTGCGGCGTGGGTACGGCCTCGGCAGTCAGTGGGATCAGCGTGTACGGGCGCTTGAGGAAATGGTACTGCAGGGGCGGCTCGTAAATCTGTCCGGTAAACTCGACTTCATTCGAGCTGTAAGAGCGCGCCGGATCGAGATGCTTGGGGCGTTCGGAAAACGCGCTGTACAGCACATTGGCGTGCGCATCGGCACCAGGGTAAGGGTCGTTCCAGCTATCGGAGCAGCCTGCCATCAGGCTAAGGCCTATCGCCAGCAAGCCTACCTCCAATAAAATTGCTCCGAAACGCACCATCCCGCCAGTGTACCCAAGCGCGCCATCAACGTCAGCCGTTATAATCCGGGCAACTCAACTCGACGAGACCATCATGGGATTTCTTGAAGGAAAACGCTTGCTGATCACCGGCGTGATATCGAACCGTTCCATCGCCTACGGTATCGCCTCGGCATGCAGGCGCCAGGGCGCCGAACTGGCCTTCACCTACCAGGGCGAGCGGATCAAGGATCGCGTAGTCGAATTTGCCAAAGAATTCGACTCCAGCCTGGTGTTTCCGTGCGACGTCGGCAGTGACGAACAGATCGACACGCTGTTTGCCGAACTCGGCAAACACTGGGACAGCCTGGACGGCCTGGTCCACTCGATCGCATTTGTTCCGCGTGAGGCGCTGGCCGGCGACTATCTCGACTGCATCACCCGGGACAATTTCCGTATCGCCCATGACATCAGTTCCTACAGCTTTGCCGCATTGGCCAAGGCGGCCTTGCCGATGATGGAAGGCCGCAACGCAGCAGTGCTGACCATGACCTATCTGGGGGCGATCCGGTCCGTCCCCAACTACAACGTCATGGGCCTGGCCAAGGCCAGCCTGGAATCCAACGTGTACTACATGGCGCAAAGCCTGGGGCCCAAGGGCATCCGCGTCAATGCGGTGTCGGCCGGCCCGATCAAGACGCTGGCTGCCAGCGGTATCGCCAATTTCGGCGAGAAACTCGATCTCGTGGCCCAGAATGCACCGCTCCGTCGTAATGTAACGATAGACGAAGTGGGCAATGTCGCGGCCTTCCTGCTCTCCGATCTCGCGTCCGGGATCACGGGTGAAATCACCTATGTCGACGCGGGATTCAACTCGACTGCAGGCGCCGAGCACTGAGTCATGCGCTCCCTCTGATAAAAAACGCGCCGTCAGGGCGCGTTTTTTATGGTCATGCGATCGCGTTATCTGCCTTCGATCGCATTCGATTTGATTTTCACTTTCTGGCCCGCGGTAATCAAGGTCAGCATCGCTTTCATATCCGCGCGCTGCTGCGCCTGAGCCACGCCCGAGGAAACCGACGCCAGCAACGCAGGGTCCGGCGTACTCTCCTCCACCACACGACTGATCCGCACGATCCGGTACGAGCCGTCGGGCTGGGCGAAGCCGGTATAGGCTGGCAGCTTGTCGGTATTCGCACTGAACACCGCCTTGACGCCTGCTGCATCCAGTTCGGCAAATGGCTGCCGCCCCACCACCTGGAAGGCCGACCAGTTCAAGCCCGCCTCATCGCCTTTCTCCAGCTTTTTGATGGCGGCCTCGCCCTTCTGTGCCAGCAACTTGGCGCTCTGCTCGGTATGCAGTCTAGCCTTGATCGCTGCGGATACCTCTGTCAGTGGGCGCAACCGGGCCGGGCGATGATCGATCACCCGTGCTGCCACCAACATGCCAGGTTGCACCTCGATGGCATCGGTGTTCTGCTTCGACTTGATCGATTCGGGGCCGAACAGCGCGTCCGACAAAGTGGTATTGTCGAATGGCGGTGGTGCCGTCTTGGTGCTCATCCAGTCGCTTTGCTTGATACTGAGCTTGGTCGCTGCGGCGGCAGGCTGCAAGGATTGCGCGTTTTCATAGACCAGGTTGCTGAAGTTGTCCGCCAGATCTGCAAAGACCTTCTGCGCCCGCTGCTTGCGCAGGTCGTCGACGACCTCGGCCCGCACCTCGTTCAGCGGTACCAGTTTGGCAGGCTCGATGCCATCCAGCTGGATGATGTGATAGCCGAAATCGCTTTCGACCGGGCCACGAATTTCGTGGGGCTTCATGCTGAATACGGCGTCATCGAACGACTTGACCATCATGCCGCGGGCAAAACTCCCCAGGCTGCCATCCTGCGTGGCCGAACCCGGGTCCTGCGATTCGGTCCGCGCCAGTTCGGCAAAACGTTCCGGAGACTTCTGCAGGATCTGAACCAGTTCGGTCGCCTTGGCCTTGGCCTTGGCACGCGTTGCTGCGTCGGCGTTTTTATCTGCCGCGATCAGGATATGGCTCGCACTGCGCTGCTCGGGCCGTCCAAATTTCTTCGCATTCGCCGCATAGTAGTCAGCGACGTCCTTGTCACTTACTGCGATACCGGCCGCCACGCTGGCTTTGTCCAGTACCAGATATTCGGTGCGAATCTGCTCGGGTTCAGTGAACTCGGCCTTGTGCGCGGCGTAATCGCGCTCCACATCGGCTTGCGTTACCTTGATCTCCGAAGCAATGGCAGAGGCTGGCAGGTCGGCCCAGGCAATTTCACGCTTTTGCGAGACCAGTTGGGCTATCTGTGTCAGCGAAGTATTCGATGGGAAAGTCGCGAGCGTTACCGGACTGGTCATGACTTCCAGCATGAACCCCTGGCGCAACTCATTTTCAAACTGGGCTGCCGTGCGGCCATTCTGGCGCAACACGTCCTCATAACGTTCCTGGGAAAACTTGCCGTCCTGCTGGAAAGCCGGAATCTGCGCAAGCACGGACACAAGGTACGCGTCGGGTGCAAGGAACTTGTTCTTTTGCGCCTCCAGCAACAGGGCTTTGCGCTCGATCAGGCTGTCAAGTACCTGTTTGCGAAAATCGGCTCGCTCCGGGACGGCCGGATCGAACGCAGGGCCAAGCGCCTCACGCATACGGTTGGTCTGCGTCTGGATTTCTTGCGAGAACTCTTCACGTGAAATTCCCACATCGCCGACCTCAGCGACTACGCCGCTGCTTTTGTCGCTTCTCATGTAGGATTCCATTCCAAACAGGCTGAAAGTGATTGCGATCAAGCCCAATATGACTTTGACCAGCCAACCTTTAGCATGCTTGCGGATTACTTCGAGCACGGTCTTTTACTCCGAAAAAAACGTCAGCGCGAATTTTCGCGCACTTTGTGTCTCGCGTCTCGCTTCAAGGCGATTAAATGTAGTTGCGGTGATGCAACGCGAGAAAACCCCATCCTGAAATGGAAAAAAGGCGAACTCACGTTCGCCTTTTTTATGTTGGCGGAGTGGACGGGACTCGAACCCGCGACCCCCGGCGTGACAGGCCGGTATTCTAACCAACTGAACTACCACTCCCTTGTGTTACCACTTATTTTTTCTTGCCCTGCTGGTGGGTGCTGAGGGGTTCGAACCCCCGACATTCGCCGTGTAAGGGCGACGCTCTACCAGCTGAGCTAAGCACCCGACAAAGGCCGAGATTCTACAACATTTCTCTCAACTCTGCCAAGTACCAAACGGACTTTAAGTATTAATTGATGGCGTCTTTCAGGCCCTTGCCGGCGCGGAACTTCGGCACCTTGGCTGCCTTGATCTTGATGGTCTCGCCCGTGCGCGGATTACGACCTGTACGTGCGGCCCGCTTACCCACGTAGAAGCTGCCAAAACCGACCAGCGTCACCATGTCGCCCTTCTTCAACGCTTTCTTGACTGCTTCGACCGTTGCATCCAGCGCACGGCCTGCAGCAGCCTTGGATATGTCTGCCGAGTCGGCGATGGCATCAATCAATTCGGATTTGTTCACGTGTTGTCGCCTTCACTCAAGTCGCACAGGAAAACCCTGTGGCCGCTTTTATAACAACCCGCAAAACCTTGTGTCAAGCGGTTTCCCGGGCGGTTGCCAAAGAAATCCCGCGACTGGCGCGGGATTCGGACAGGTGGCAAAAAATACCTAGTGTTTAAGCGCCGCGGTCCCGGTCTTGCCTTCTTCGGGCACGGCAATTGCCGGCGCATCCGCTTCGGCTTCATCCTTCAAGGGTTCGGGCGCGTGTTCCAGTGCCAATTCAAGAACCTGGTCGATCCACTTGACCGGATGGATATCGAGCTTGTTCTTGATGTTGTCCGGAATCTCGGTCAGATCCTTGACGTTTTCATGTGGAATCAGCACGGTCTTGATACCGCCGCGATGCGCCGCCAACAATTTTTCCTTCAATCCGCCAATCGGCAGCACTTCTCCGCGCAGCGTGATCTCGCCAGTCATTGCGACGTCGGCACGTACTGGAATGCCCGTGAGGATCGATACGATCGAGGTGCAAATTGCGATACCAGCGGACGGACCGTCTTTCGGTGTCGCGCCTTCCGGCAGGTGAATGTGGATGTCGCGCTTCTGATAAAAGTCTTCCTGAACCCCCAGTTTACGGGCACGCGAACGCACCACGGACAGCGCTGCCTGGATCGACTCCTGCATCACTTCACCCAGCTTGCCGGTGGTGATTGTTTTGCCACGCCCGGGTAGCGAAACCGCCTCAATGGTAAGCAATTCGCCGCCCACTTCGGTCCAAGCCAATCCTGTTACCTGTCCCACCTGGTTGTTCAGTTCGGCGATGCCGAAACTGAAACGCCGCACACCGAGGTATTTCTCCAGATTGCGTGACGTGACCGTAATCTTGGTGCTCTGTTTCTTCATCAGCAGCGTCTTGACGGCCTTGCGGCAGATCTTGGAAATTTCGCGTTCCAGGCTGCGCACACCCGCTTCACGCGAGTAGTAACGCACGATGTCGCGGATCGCCGACTCGACAATGGCGAGCTCACCTTCCTTGATACCGTTGACCTTGAGTTGCTTGGGCACCAGGTAGCGCTCGGCGATGTTGATCTTCTCATCCTCGGTATAGCCCGACAGACGGATCACCTCCATCCGGTCGAGCAGCGGGGCGGGTAGATTGAGCGAGTTGGCCGTGGCAACGAACATCACATCCGACAAGTCGTATTCGACCTCGATGTAATGGTCCTGGAAAGTATGGTTCTGCTCGGGGTCGAGTACTTCCAGCAGGGCCGAAGACGGATCGCCGCGGAAGTCCTGCCCCATCTTGTCGACTTCGTCGAGCAGGAACAGCGGATTCTTCACACCGACCTTGGTCAGGCTTTGCAGGATTTTCCCAGGCATCGAACCGATGTAGGTGCGGCGGTGGCCACGGATCTCGGATTCGTCGCGTACGCCACCCAGCGCCATGCGCACGAACTTGCGGTTGGTCGCGCGTGCAATCGACTGGCCGAGCGAGGTCTTGCCGACGCCAGGCGGCCCTACCAGGCACAGAATGGGTGCTTTCACCTTGTCGACGCGCTGCTGCACCGCCAGGTACTCCAGAATCCGTTCCTTGACCTTGTCAAGGCCGTAGTGATCCTGATCAAGAATCTTTTCGGCCTTCGCCAGATCCTTGCTGATCTTGGTTTTTTTCTTCCACGGCAAACCAACCATCGCTTCGATGTAACTGCGGATGACCGTGGCTTCGGCCGACATCGGCGACATCATTTTCAGCTTTTTCAGCTCGCCCATGGCCTTGGTTTCGGCCTCTTTGGACATGCTGGCAACCTTGATGCGCTTTTCCAGTTCTTCCAGCTCGGCGCCTTCTTCGATGTCGCCGAGTTCCTTCTGGATCGCCTTGACCTGTTCGTTCAGGTAGTACTCGCGCTGGCTCTTCTCCATCTGCCGCTTGACGCGACCACGGATACGCTTTTCCACCTGCAGGATGTCGAGTTCGCCTTCCAGCAAGCCGAGCAGATGCTCGAGACGCTTGTTGACACCGATCATCTCCAGCACTTCCTGCTTCTGTTCCAGTTTCAGCGGCAGGTGCGCAACGATGGTATCGGCGAGACGGCCGCCTTCGTCGATGCCCGACAGCGACGTCAGGATTTCAGGCGGAATTTTCTTGTTCAGTTTGACGTACTGGTCGAACTGCGTCAGCAGAGCACGACGCATGGCTTCAACTTCCACCAGTTCCTCGCCTTCGGCAGGCAGAATCTCGGCACTCGCGGCCAAATGGGTTCCGGCGTCGGTCACTTCCAGTATGCGGGCGCGCTGATTGCCTTCCACCAATACCTTGACGGTGCCGTCGGGCAACTTCAGCATCTGCAGCACAGTGGCCACGCTGCCGGTGTCGTAGAGATCTTCAGGCGTAGGGTCGTCCTGCGCGGCCGTTTTTTGTGCGACCAGCAGGATGCTCTTGCCAGACTCCATCGATGTTTCCAGCGCCTTGATTGATTTGGGGCGGCCGACAAACAGCGGGATGACCATGTGGGGAAACACCACCACATCCCTAAGCGGCAACAGCGGCAGGTCGATCTGTTCCTTGGGTAGGTTGTCGCTCATCATGATTCCTGGTAAAGGTTACGGAAAGGATGCGCGGCACTCAACCACGCTCATCCACAATTGGGGGGCATAGTTTGGAATTCAAGGTGGCTGATAGGTTCCCCCTATCAGCCATTTCGGTTCAGGCGCCGGCAGCCAGCGGCTGCTCATCCTGCTCGGAATAGATCAACAAGGGCTTGCCGTCGCCACTGACCAACCCATTGTCGACCACCACCTTGCTGACACCCTTGAGTGAGGGCAAGTCGTACATCGTGTCGAGCAGGGCGTGTTCGATGATCGAACGCAGTCCGCGTGCGCCAGTGCGGCGCGCCAGTGCGCGCTTGGCAATGGCATTCAGCGCATCCTCACGGAACTCGAGCTCGACGCCTTCCATCTTGAAGAGCTTGACGAATTGCTTGGTCAGCGCGTTTTTCGGCTCGGTCAGAATCTGAACCAGGGCAGCTTCATCCAGTTCATCCAGGGTCGCAACGACCGGCAAACGTCCGACAAATTCCGGGATCAAGCCATATTTGATGAGATCTTCGGGCTCGACCTGATGCAGCAATTCGACATCGCGCTTGGTATCGTCGATGTTCTTCACCTGGGCGCCGAAGCCAATGCCGCCTTTTTCGGTACGGCCACGAATGACCTTTTCCAGCCCGCTGAACGCGCCGCCGCAGATGAACAGGATGTTGCTGGTATCGACCTGCACGAATTCCTGGTTCGGATGCTTGCGCCCGCCCTGCGGTGGAACCGAAGCGGTCGTGCCTTCGATCAGTTTCAGCAAGGCCTGTTGGACGCCTTCGCCCGACACGTCGCGGGTGATCGAAGGGTTGTCAGCCTTGCGTGAAATCTTGTCGATTTCATCAATGTAAACAATACCTTCCTTGGCCTTGTCGACATCGTAGTCGCACTTTTGCAGCAACTTCTGGATGATGTTTTCGACATCTTCGCCAACATAGCCGGCTTCCGTCAGTGTGGTGGCATCGGCAATCACGAAGGGCACGTTCAGCAGACGCGCCAGCGTTTGCGCAAGCAGGGTCTTGCCTGAACCGGTCGGGCCGATCAGCAGGATGTTGCTCTTGGCCAGTTCGACCTCGCCCGTGCCCGAATTGCTGCGCAGACGTTTGTAATGGTTGTATACCGCCACCGCAAGCGCTTTTTTAGCCTGTCCCTGGCCGATCACGTACTGATCGAGGATGCCGCTGATCTCGTGCGGCGTAGGCAGATCGGAACCCGTTCCCTTCTGGTTGTCGGCCTGCTGGATTTCCTCGCGGATGATGTCGTTGCACAACTCGACGCATTCATCGCAGATGAACACCGACGGTCCGGCAATCAGCTTGCGCACCTCGTGCTGGCTTTTGCCACAGAAGGAGCAGTAGAGAAGTTTGTCGCCCGAGCCTTTGTCTGCCATTCGAGTTCCTTGCTTAATTGGTTGATGCTTCGATGCGGCTGGTCAGCACCTTGTCGATCAGCCCGTACTTCACCGAATCGTCCGCGCTCATGAAATTGTCGCGATCGGTGTCGCGATCGATCACTTCTATGTTCTGCCCGGTGTGCTTGGCGAGCATGTCGTTGAGGCGTGACTTCAGATACAGAATTTCCTTGGCATGGATCGCGATGTCCGATGCCTGACCCTGGAACCCACCCAGCGGTTGATGGATCATGATGCGGGAGTTGGGCAGGCAAAAACGCTTGCCCTTTGCGCCCGCGGTCAGCAGGAATGCCCCCATGCTGGCCGCCTGGCCGATACAGAGTGTGGACACGTCAGGTTTGATGAACTGCATGGTGTCGTAGATCGCCATGCCTGCGGACACCGATCCACCCGGCGAGTTGATGTAAAAATGGATGTCCTTGTCGGGATTTTCCGATTCGAGGAACAGCATCTGCGCAACGACCAGGTTGGCCGTCGCATCGTTCACCGGACCAACCAGAAAAATTACCCGCTCCTTGAGCAGGCGCGAATAAATGTCGTAAGCGCGCTCGCCACGGCCGCTTTGCTCGACGACCATGGGCACCAACCCCAGCCCTTGGGGCTCGAAGGGCTGTGAATTGGAAACACCGCGTTCTAAATCAATGCGCATCAGGCTCGTCCCATCAGTTCTTCAAAGGAGGTTGTCACGTCTTCCACTTGGGCCTGACCTGCAACCCATGCTACCACATTCTCTTCCAGCGCCAGGGACTCGATCTCCTGCATCCGCTCGGGGCTCTGGTAGTACCATTGCACCACCTGGTCGGGCTCCTCGTAGCTCTGGGCCTGCTCCTGAATCAGGTTGCGGATCTGCTCGGGCTGCGCCACCAGCTTGTGCGCCTGTACGATCTCGGCCAGGATCAGGCCTAGGCGTACCCGGCGTTCGGCCTGTCCTGTAAACATATCGGCAGAGAGCTTCATGGTCTGAACCCCACGCGACTGCATATCCGTTTCGGTCATTTTCATCAGACGCTCAGTCTCCATCGCCACCAGACTCTGCGGCAAATCCAGCGTGCTTTTCTGTAGCAACAATTCCATCGCCTGCTCTTTCAGTTTCGTCTGGACGCGGCGTTTTGCTTCGCGCTCAAGATTGGACTTCACTTCGGCCTTGAGTTTTTCCACGTCGCCGTCTTCGACGCCCAGCGCCCTGGCAAATTCCGCATCAATCGGCGGCAACCCGGGAGCCTGCACGTCCTTGACCTGCACTTCGAAGTGCGCCGCCTTGCCGGCAAGCTCCTTGGCAGCATAGTCGGCGGGGAACGTGAGATCGAAGCCCTTGCTGTCGCCCGCCGTGAGCCCGGTCAGGCTCTGTTCGAAATCCTTCAGCAAGCGGCCTTCGCCAATTACCGCAGCAAAGTCGTCGCCCTTGCCGCCTTCGAATGGCGCGCCATCGACAGTGCCCTGATAGTCAAATTTGACCAGATCACCTTCCACGGCAGGCCGATCGGCCGATTCAAACGTGCGGCGCTGTTTTTGCAGAACCTCCAGCGTCTTGACGACATCGGCATCCGTCAGGTTTATCACGGGCTTGCTCATCTTGCCGGTGCTCAAGTCGTCGATCTTCACTTCAGGATAGACCTCAAAACTGGCACTGAAGGTCATTTCTGTTGCATCGACCTGGCCCGTCTTCGGTTCGAAGCGAGGATACCCCGCAATTCTCAGCTGATGAGCCTGTACCGCCTCGCCGAAACGCGACTGCAGGGTTTCACCCAGCACGTCCTGGCGCACACCTGGACCATGTTGACGTGCCACGGCGCCCAAAGGCGCTTTGCCGGGGCGAAAACCATCCATCTTGACGCTGCGTGCCAGGCGCTTGAGGCGGTTTTGCACTTCGGTTTCCAGTTGCCCCATGGGCACGCTGATGTCCAGGCGGCGGACCAGTCCTTCGAGAACTTCAAGATTTGCTTGCATCAAAATACTTTCTGGCTGAATTGACGTTAGTTAAAGGGCAATAAGCTTATGGTGCGAAAGGGGGGACTCGAACCCCCACGCCTTGCGGCGCTGGAACCTAAATCCAGTGCGTCTACCAATTCCGCCACTCTCGCGGCTTGACCGTAAAACCTGCGACCGATAAGTGTAATATAATCAAAGCGATGCTGTCACCCAAGCCTGCCCCGCATCCCGCCTAAGTCATTATTCCCATTCCGTTTTTTATTGCCGGTGCCGGTCGATCACTACGAAAACTTCCCTGTTGCGTCCTGGCTGCTGCCCGGATCGCATCGAACGCGGCGATACGCCGACCGATCCGGTGTTCGGACCGCTGGCTGTCGAGATTCGTGCCCGCACCATTCCGCTGGCTCCGTTTCGCGACCTGCTGTCCGCTTTCGCACAGGATGTTGAAAAAAAACGCTACGCCGATTTCGGCGAGGTCATGGACTACTGCCGCCGCTCGGCCAACCCGGTGGGCCGTCTGATGCTGCATCTGTACGGTGACTGCGACCCGCGCCATCTGGCCTATTCCGACGCCATCTGCAGCAGCCTGCAACTGATCAACTTTCTGCAGGACATCGCGATCGATTACCAGAAAGACCGCATTTACCTGCCGCAGGACGAACTGGCCGCTCACCGCGTCAGCGAGGCACAGATTGCCGAGGGTAACGCGCACGGGTTGTGGCACATGATGATGTACAAGCAGATCGAGCGTGCGCGTAAATTGCTGCAGGCCGGCGCGCCGCTCGGCCGGCAGCTCAAGGGGCGCGTCGGGCTGGAACTGCGGGTGACCATCCGCGGTGGCGAAGCCATCTTGCGCAAGCTGCATGCCGACCCTGGCTGTGTCTTCCACAACCGTCCGGTACTAACCAAACAAGACTGGCTCGTCATGCTCGCGCGAGGGCTGTTTTGAGCATGGATTTTCATCAATACTGCCAGGAGCGGGCTGCGGCCAGCGGCTCAAGCTTCTATTACAGCTTCGTTTTCCTGCCGCGCGACGTACGGCGTGCAATCACGGCGTTCTACGCCCTGTGCCGCGAACTCGACGACGTGGTAGATGAATGCCACGAGCGCCAGGTGGCCGAGGTCAAGCTCGATTGGTGGCGCGACGAAATCGGCCGTTTTGCTAGCGGCGTGCCAGAGCATCCGGCAACCCGTGCGCTCTCTGACACGCCGCAAGGCCGGGCCATCGCGCCGACGCTGCTGCTGGAAATCGTCGACGGCATGGCGATGGATCTCGACCACACGCGCTATCCCGATTTCAAGTCGCTCAAGCTCTACTGCTACCGCGTCGCCGGCGTGGTTGGCGAAATTGCCGCGTCGATCTTCGGCGGCGTGCGCGGCGAACACGACCGCGACATCCGCCGCTACGCGCACGAACTGGGGCTGGCGTTCCAGCTCACCAACATCATCCGCGACGTCGGCGAGGATGCGCGACGCGGGCGCATCTACCTGCCGCAGGACGAACTGGCGCGTTTCGGCGTGCACGAAACTGATCTGCTGAACGGTCGCGATACACCTGAATTTCAGGCCTTGATGCAGTTTCAATATGAACGTGCTCTGGACGGTTACACGTGTGCGTTCGCCATGCTGCCTCCCGCTGCGCGTCGTATGCAACGCCCGGGGCTGGTCATGGCGGCGATCTACCGCACCTTGCTCGACGAAATCCAGCGTTCCGGATTCCCGGTCCTGCGCGCACGCGTCTCGCTCACGCCGTTGCGCAAACTGTGGCTTGCCAGCAAGACCTGGCTGTTTCCGTGATAGTTGCTGTGGATCGACCGCGTGTCGCGGTCGTGGGCGGCGGCTGGGCCGGCTGCTCGGCTGCCCTGACGCTGGCCGAAGCCGGCGTGAACGTCACACTGTTCGAGGCCGGTCGTACCCTCGGCGGCCGCGCACGCGCCGTCGAACTCGATGGTCAACCGCTCGACAACGGCCAGCACATCCTGCTTGGCGCATACGAACAGTCCCTACAGTTGATCGAACGCCTACAGCCTGCCGCCTCACAAGCCCGTCTGTGGCACCTGCCGCTCGCCCTCGAGCAGCCGCCTGACTTCAGGCTAAGCTGCCCACGCCTGCCCGCGCCGCTGCACTTGCTGGCCGGGCTGCTCGGCGCCCACGGACTGACCTGGCGCGAGAAGCTGGCCGCCGTACAGTGGGCTCACACCGTGCTACGCGACACGTCAACGCCAGACCACCTGACTGTCAGCCAGCTCACCTGCACACAGCCCGAAAAATTGCGCAATGCGCTGTGGCACCCCCTATGCGTGTCGGCACTCAACACCCCGCCCAAACTGGCCAGCGCCCGGATTTTTCGCAGCGTGATTCGTGCCGCGTTCGGCGGACGCGCTCACCACAGCGACCTGATCCTGCCGCGCTGTGACCTGACAGCGTTGCTGCCCGCGCCAGCCGCCGCGCGGGTGGCCGAACTCGGCGGCGATATCCGGCTGGGAAGCCGCGTGACCACGCTCGCGTCCACACCGGATGCCATCATGCTGGGGACGCATGACCACCTGTCCGCCTTCAGCCACGTCATCCTGGCTGTCGCTCCGCAACATCTGCCTGCGCTGGCCAAGCAGATTCCAGTACTTGAATCGCTCGGCCGTGCAGTGGCACGATATGAATATCAACCGATTGCCACCGCCTACATGCAATACGATCCGGATTTTCGATTGTCCAGGCCACTATTCGCCCTGGCCAACGGGCCGGCGCAGTTCGTGTTCGATCGCGGCCAAAGCCATGGCCAGGCCGGTTTACTGGCATTCGTCGCCAGCACTGCCGCAAATCTGCCTCCTGACTGGCTGGATCGGGCCGAAGCGCAGTTGCGCCGGATTGCCAACGCCGGACCTGTGCGGTGGCGCAAGCGCATCATCGAAAAACAGGCTACCTATAGTTGCGTACCCGACATGACGCGTCCTGCCATACGCACCCCGCACCCGCGCATTTTCCTGGCGGGCGACTACACTGCCGGGCCGTACCCCGCCACGCTCGAAAGCGCGACACAGAGCGGAGTACAATCGGCCGGCGCACTCCTCGAACAGCTA
>CAJDVN010000037.1_pt1 | contig 15557 bp, 16 predicted proteins | sample 7391301 | NCBI WGS metagenome assembly CAJDVN01 (sample SAMEA7055705, study PRJEB34461) | soil metagenome | biome: terrestrial ecosystem; feature: Peninsula; material: soil | place: Antarctica | collected 2016 | reverse complement strand
TGGCCGTATTCCGGCCGGTGATCTCGCGCGACGACAACCAGGCGACGCGGCTGACGCGGGCAGCTTTCCTGCACGACCTGCGCACGTGGGCACTTCTGGACGGCGTCGAGTGGGCACGTTGCGGCGTGCTGCACCTGGCGAGGGATGCGGAAGTCGCCGCAAAGCAGCAGCAGGCGCTGGCGATCACTACACCACCGGTCGACTATGCGCGTTGGGTGGGGCAGGATGCGGCACGCGAACTGGCGAACTGGCCGGTGGCGGCTCCCGGCGTGTATTACTCGACCGCGGGCTGGGTGGTCCCGGGGAGTTTGTGCCGCGCCTGGCTCGACCATCCGGCCATCCGTATGCAGACAGGCTGTGCCGTTGCCCGAGTGGCACGCATTGGAACGGGGTGGCGGGTCGTGGATCGGGCGGGCGCGATATTGGCTGAGGCCGATGCCGTCGTGCTGGCGAACGCGCGCGACGTCCTGGATCTGGTGCCTGGCCAGAACTGGCCGCTCGATCCCGTACGCGGACAGGTTACCAGTTTGCCGGCCGGCAGCTTGCCGGGCATCCGGCGGGTGATCGCCTGCGAAGGCTATGTGGCACCGGGCACCTACCCGCTAGTGGGTGCCACCTACGACTACGATGACGCGGACACGACGCAGCGCCTGGAAAGTGACCGCATCAATCTGGCGCGGCTGGAGACGATTCTGCCGGGAGCGGGTGAGGGTGTGGACCTGGCACAGGTGAGCGGTCGCGCCTCGTTGCGCGCCACCCTGCCGGACCGGTTGCCGCTGGTAGGCGCAATTAGCGGGCAGCCCGGGCTGTATGTCGCAGCGGGCTATGCTTCGCGCGGGGTGGTATGGGCAGGGTTGCTGGGCGAGGTGCTAGCCGATCAGATGACGGGGCAGCCGTGGCCGTTGGAAACCGGGTTGATGCGGCTGATCGCACCCGGGCGTTTCGAACGCTAGGAGCCTGTCGGGCTCTTGGGACCTAATCAGGCAGCCGCCAAGGGCTTGCCCTTGGCGGCGGTGACTGACTGGCCGGCATGGTCGTACAAGCCGTTCTGACTGGTTGCGGCATGGACCAGGACATTGAGTGCCTGACGGGTGGAGACCAGACGCATATCGACCAGTACGCCGATACGCTGATTCAGGGCACGCGCCTGCTGTTCCATGTCACACAGCAGTTGCCAGCGTGAGCGATGTTCAGGCTCGCCATGCTGGGCCAGCCAGGCATCCATCCCGGCGTGGTCGGGGGTATGGCCAGCGGTCTGCAGCTCGTCATGGCGCGTGTGCGCCAGGTTACTGAGAGTTTGCAGTTGCGCCAGCTTGGAGGCGTTCAGTGGCGCGAGGCGATCGGCCTCGCCATCCACCAGGGCGCGTTCCTCCTCGCCCATGACATTCAGCAGAGCCTGCCAGGCCGCGCCTTCCACCGCCAGCTTGGCGGTCAGGGCAGGGCTGGTGGACGGATCACTTGGCGACATGGAGCATTTCCTTGACTGAGTTGAGCAGGTTCTCCGCGATGTTTCCAGTATTAATGGTGTATTCCCCGCGGGTGATGGCTTGTTTGATGCTGTCCACGCGCGCGCGGTCGACGACGGGAATCGCCGCTAGCTGGGATTCCAGCTGTTTCAGCTGGTGTGCGCGCGGGCTTAGGGTGACATCCGTCTTCTGGGCATCGGCAGGCTTGCTCTCTTCGGGCTTGCTGGTGCGGTTTTCGACGGAATTCGGCAGGGCAATCGGGGTCAGGCCGGGATCGATTTTCATGGCAGTTTCCTGATTGGGCAGGACGCTCGGTAGCTAATCTAACTTTAGTATCGTCACGTTGCGGTTTTTCTGAAGTCTGCCCGATTCAATCTACCCGATTTAAAAGACAACCACCACCTGCTGGCCATCCTGCGCCACCCCGCTGACCACTTCGCCGGAAGCGGTTTTCACCCGGACCCGGTCGCCCCGGCTGGCGTTGGCCAGCGCCTGGCCCTGGCTCTGGATGGAAAAGCCCGGCCCGTTCAGCATCAGACGGGTAGTCTGCCCCTGCTGGACGACGAGCGGGGCGCGCAGCAGTGCGTGGCGCAGCGGCGCCCCGGCTGCGAGGCCCGATACCGTGCGATATCCCTTCAGGTTGTCGGCATTGGTGATGACGTCGGCCGGCAGGCTGCCCAGATCGCCCTCGCGCAAGGTGAGGTCGGCCGCGTTCAGAACATGGTTGGCGGGCAGCGGGTCGCGGGTCACGACATACGACCCCATTACTTGAATCTGCGCGGCCAGATAGACCGTCCACCGGCTCGGCGCCAGGCAGCGCACGCCGATTGTGGTTTTCCCCATGCTGCGGCTGCCGCTGGGCTGGAAGGCGTCGAATGCGGAACAGGCCGGCAGCGTGGCGCGCGGGGCGGCAACCTCGATCGTCACCTTGCCGGGCAGGCCAGCCGTCTGTTTTTTCAGAAACTGCTCGGCGTGCGCCTGGATGGCGGCCGGATCCTGCCGGTCTGCTGCGGTGGCCACGACGGGTAGAACCAGGCCAGCCACAAATGCAAGGCCGGTTCCCAGGCGGCTTGCCATGCTCCGGATACGTTGGGTTGCCATCTCGACTCCTTGGCTCGGTTTCTAACACTGCTGCATTGTAGGGAGTGCCGCCCCATCTTAAACGGCGAAATGAGCCGGCTTTGTACCCTTTATCGTTCGATTGAATGGACAGGCGAATACCTAGGATGCAGTCATCGCAAAAAGGCTTTGCAGCAGAAAGGGGTGAAAACCATGCTGAACCGGCTTGATGACATGCTGAGTTTCAACACCCAGGCGCTACGCGTGCGCGAGCAACGCCAACAGGTGCTGGCGTCCAACATCGCCAACGCCGACACGCCCAATTACAAGGCACGTGACCTGGATTTCAAGACAGCCCTGCAAAGTGCGTTGCAGGGTACGCCCGCGAACGGTGGCACGACGCTGGCCACCACGGCCCCTGGCCATCTGGCGGGCAATCCGGGTGCGGCGGGTGAAGCCGGCCTGCTGTATCGCACCCCGGCCCAGGGCAGCGTCGACGGCAACACGGTGAACATGGATGCCGAGCGCGCCGCTTTCGCCGACAACGCTGTTCATTACGAATTCAACCTGACCCGGATCACCCAGCAGATCAAAACCATGATGGCTGCGATTCAGGGCTAAGGATAAGGAGCATCACGCATGTCACTGTCGAATATCTTCAGCGTGGCCGGCTCGGCCATGAACGCCCAGTCACAGCGGCTGAATACCGTTGCCAGCAACCTCGCCAACGCCGACAGCGCGACGAGCGCCGATGGTACGCCCTACAAGGCCAAGCAGGTCGTGTTCGCGGCCACGCCGGTGGGCGAGAACGGCGCGACCGGGGTGAACGTGGCGGCGGTAATCGAGGATCAGTCACCGATGAAAATGGTGTACGACCCGAAGAATCCACTCGCCAACGAGAAAGGCTACGTGACCATGCCCAATGTCAACGTGGTGGAGGAAATGGTCAACATGATCTCCGCCTCGCGCTCGTACCAGTCCAACGTGGACATGATGAATACCACCAAGACCCTGCTGCTCAAGACCCTGAGTCTGGGCCAGTGAACTACAGCGATAACGAGGAACAGCCATGAGCACCGTACAAGACACCAGTAATGTAAGCAGCCTGTATGGCAACACCACGTCCACGGCCGCGAAGGGCAGCGCGGAAGACACGCAGAACCGTTTTCTGGCCCTGCTGGTCGCGCAGATGAAAAATCAGGACCCGTTGAACCCGCTCGACAACGCCGAGGTGACCAGCCAGATGGCCCAGCTCAGCACGGTACAGGGCATCGAGGACATGAACAAAAACCTGCAGGCGATGGCGGCCAGTCTGGGGACCAACCAGATGTCGCAGGCCGCCAGCCTGATCGGGCGGGCGGTGCTGGTTCCAGGAAACACGACCAGTCCGGCCCAGATCGATAACGTGATGGGGTTCGAACTGTCGCGCCCGGCCGACACGGTCACGGTCAGCATCCAGGACGCCTCGGGTGCACAGGTACGCAAGCTGACCCTGGGTTCGCGCGACACTGGGGTGAACGTGCTGGCCTGGGATGGCCTGACAGATACCGGAACGGCTGCGGCGGCGGGTAACTACAGCTTCAAGGTCGATGCTGTCCAGGGCGGTCAGGCAGTCGACTACACCGCGCTGAACCTGGGCACGGTCAATAGCGTTTCGCAGAACAGCCAGGGCGTGCAGTTGAACCTGGCGGGCAATACGAGCGTGGGGTATGCCGATATCCGGCAGATTTTCTGAGCAGTCCGAGTCGGCGTGCCAGATAAGCCGCCAGCCATTATTACAAGGAGCAGAACATGAGTTTTCAGCAAGGATTGAGCGGACTCAACGCCGCCGCAAAGAACCTGGACGTCATTGGCAATAACGTGTCCAACGCGAGCACGGTCGGATTCAAGCAGTCCCAGGCCCAGTTCGCCGACGTTTACGCCAACTCCCTGACGGGCGCCGGCGGCTCCAACGTCGGCATCGGCACCAAGGTGTCACAGGTGGCCCAGCAGTTCACCCAGGGCAACATCACCTCCACCAACAATCCGCTGGACATGGCCATCAACGGCGGTGGCTTCTTCCGCATGGATACCAATGGCGAGATCGCTTTCCAGCGCAATGGCCAGTTCCAGCTCGACAAGAGCGGCTACATCGTCAATCCGAACGGGGCCAAGTTGACCGGCTATGCGGCGAATGCGAACGGCGCGCTGTCGGTCGGCGCGCCGTCGCCGATCATGATCAGCACGGCCGACCTGGTGCCTAACATCACCACGGACGTGACCGCCGTGCTCAACCTGGATTCAGGCAGCACCCCGATCGACGCAATCATCAACCCGTTCAACATGGGCGACCCGACCACCTTCCACAATTCGACTGCGGTATCGGTCTACGACAGCCTGGGCAATGCCCAGACGCTGCAAACCTACTATGTGGAAAGACCGTCCGGCGATTGGGACGTGTACGCGGCCAACGACGGAACCCAGGTCGGCGCAGGTCCGATTGCGACCCTGAACTTCAACACCAGTGGCGCCCTGACGACCGCGATGCCGCTTGCGGCCGTTAACGTACCGGCCACGGCAACGGGCGCAGCCTCGCCTTTCCCCGTCGTCTTCGATTTCACTGGCACGACCCAGTTCGGCTCCGTGTTCAGCGTCAACACGCTCGACCAGAACGGCTACACCTCGGGCCGCCTGGCCGGCTTCAATATCGGCGCCGACGGCATGGTGCTGGGGCGTTACTCCAACGGCCAGTCGGCCGTGCTGGGCCAGGTGGTGCTGGCGAACTTTGCCAACCCAAACGGTCTGCAGCCGATGGGCAACAACATGTGGACCGAAACCGCGACCTCCGGCGCGCCGCTGGTCGGCACACCCAACTCGGGGAGTCTGGGGGTACTGCAGTCGTCGGCGGTGGAAGATTCCAACGTCGATCTCACGGCCGAGCTGGTCAACATGATCACCGCGCAACGGGTGTACCAGGCCAACGCGCAGACCATCAAGACCCAGGATGCGGTCATGCAGACTCTGGTCAACCTGCGTTGATGGTTTGAACGCTTGATTTTAAACCGCTCACCACAGAGACACAGAGGCAAAGAGATGAACAACAAAACAGCGGATCACAGATTGACTTGCGATCGCTCGATGGGCAAAACAAGAGCGTTGAATAACCCACCGGTTTTTCTCCATGCCTCTGCGTCTCTGTGGTTCAAAGTGATTTTCGGAATTTAGGAGGCCGCATGGATCGTCTCATCTACACCGCCATGACCGGCGCGAAACATGCGCTGGAGCAACAGGCGACCACGTCGAACAATCTGGCGAACGTGGCCACCACGGGCTTCCGTGCGCAGATCGACCAGTTTCGCGCGGTTCCGGTGCAGGGGGCGATTCTGCCAACTCGGGCGTTCGTGGTCGACTCCACCACCGGCAGCGATTTCCGATCGGGGGTGATCCAGCAGACCGGCCGCGACCTCGACGTGGCGGTGCAGGGCGACGGCTGGATCGTGGTGCAGGCAGGCGACGGCAGTGAAGCCTATACCCGCAACGGCAGCCTGAAGATGGACGAGAACGGCGTGCTGCAGACCCATGACGGCCTCAACGTCATGGGTGACGGCGGTCCCCTGTCCATCCCGCCGGGCCGCAACGTCGCCATCGGCAAGGACGGCACGCTTTCTCTGGTGCCGGACGGCTCGGACGCCACCGGACTCACCTCGATCGGACGCCTGAAACTGGTGAATCCGCCCACCGAAAGTCTGGTGCGCGGCGACGATGGCCTGTTCCGCATCAAGGATGGCGAGACGGCGGAAGTCGATCCCGATGTGAAAGTGGTCGGCGGTGCGATCGAATCGAGCAACGTCAACGTTGTCGACGCCATGGTCAACATGATTTCTCTGGCCCGTGCGTTCGACATGCACATGAAGCTGCTGCAGAACGCAGAGAGCAACGATAGCAAGGCGTCGCAGCTGTTGAGCATGAGTTGATATTTTTTCCATGAAGGATGCGAAGGGCCGCGAAGAAAAGCCCGTTGATCTTTCCTTCAAGTTTTTTCGCGACCTTCGCGGATGCAATGTTTTTTAAGGAGCCGACATGATTCGCTCACTATGGATTGCCAAGACCGGTCTGGATGCGCAGCAGACGCAGATGGACGTGATTTCCAACAACCTCGCCAACGTCAGCACCAGCGGCTTCAAGCGCGCACGTGCCGTGTTCGAGGACCTGCTGTACCAGACCATCCGCCAGCCCGGCGCGCAGTCGTCCGAGCAGACGCAACTACCGTCCGGTCTGCAGATTGGTACCGGTGTGAAGACGGTCGCCACTGAGCGGATCTTTACTCAGGGCAACCTGCAGCAGACCGACAACGCCAAGGACGTGGCGATCCAGGGCAACGGCTTCTTCCAGGTGCTGATGCCGGACGGCACGACGTCCTATACGCGCGACGGCTCGTTTCAGGCCGATTCCAACGGCCAGATGGTCACCTCCAGCGGCTATGCGGTGCAGCCAGCCATCACGATTCCACCGGATACCCAGACGCTGACCATCGGGCGCGATGGCACGGTGTCGATACAGCAGGCTGGCTCGGCCACGCCGGTGACTGTCGGCACCCTGCAGCTGGCGATGTTCGTCAATCCGGCCGGCCTGCAGAGCCTGGGCGAAAACCTTTATGCCGAAACCGCCTCCTCGGGTACGCCGAGTTCCAACGCACCCGGCAGCAACGGTGCCGGCACGCTCAATCAGGGTTACGTCGAAACCTCGAACGTCAACGTCGTGGAAGAGATGGTCAACATGATCCAGACCCAGCGCGCCTATGAAATCAACAGCAAGGCGATCACGACATCCGACCAGATGCTGCAGCGCCTGACCCAGATGTGAGACTGGCCATGAAGATGTCGCGTATCGTCGGATGGGTAGGGATGCTGCTGGGGCTGGCGGGCTGCGGCACCACGCCGTCGTCCATCATCCAGCAGCCCACCACGGCGCGTCCACAGGCCCTGCCCACCCAGGTGGGGGGCAATGGCGCCATCTACCAGGTCGCTTCCTACACGCCCATGTTCGAAGATCGACGTGCACGCCACGTTGGCGACGTGCTGACCATCGTCATCAACGAGAAGACGCAGGCCGGCAAGAAGGCGTCATCCAACGGATCGAAGAACGGCGCTGTCGATTCGTCGATCAGCGCCGTCGCCGGACTGCCGTTCAAGACCTTGCAAGGAGCCGGCGTGAAGGCCGATTCGTCGACCTCGTACGACGACAAGTCGGCCATCGACTCCAGCAATCTCTTTACCGGATACATCACCGTCACCGTGACCGAAGTCCTGCCGAATGGCAATCTGGTGGTTGCCGGTGAAAAGCAGATTGCGCTCGACAAGAGCACCGAATACGTTCGCCTATCCGGCGTGGTGCAGCCCGACACCATCCAGGCGGGCAATAGCGTGTCGTCGGCCAAAGTGGCGGACGCACGCATCGAATATCGCTCCAGCGCCAAGTTCGACTCGGCCGAAATGATGGGCTGGCTGGCGCGCTTCTTCCTCAGTTTCATTCCCTTGTAAATGGTGGCCCCCATGAGGATATCGTCCCTGTTTCTGCTGGCTGCGCTTGCGATGAGCGGCGTCGCACAGGCCGAACGCATCAAGGACATCGCCGCCATCCAGGGCGTGCGCATCAACCAGTTGGTGGGCTACGGCCTGGTGGTGGGTCTGGACGGCACCGGCGACCAGACCACGCAGACGCCGTTCACCACCCAGAGCATCACCAACATGCTGACGCAGATGGGCGTCAATCTGCCGCCCGGCACCAATATGCAGCTGAAGAACGTCGCGGCGGTGATGGTGACCGCCGACCTGCCGCCGTTCGCCCAGACCGGGCAGGGCATCGACATCACGGTGTCGTCGATGGGCAATGCCAAGAGCCTGCGTGGCGGCACCCTGGTAATGACGCCGCTTAAAGGCGCCGATGGCCTGGTCTACGCGATGGCCCAGGGCAACCTCGTGGTCAGTGGCGCGGGCGCCTCGGCCAACGGCAGCAAGGTGCAGATCAATCATCTGTCCGTCGGCCGCATCCCCAATGGTGCAACAGTCGAACGCAGCGTTGCCACCGTGCTGGGCACGTCCGGCACCATCAATCTGGAATTGATGCAAAGCGACTTCACCACCGCCAGCCGCGTGGTCGCTGCGGTGAACGCGCACTTCGGCAAGGACACTGCGCGCGCGCTCAACGGCAGGGTGATCCAGGTGAAGACGCCGGTGGGCGACGATGCCCGCGTGGCGTTTCTCGGTGCAATCGAAAGCCTCGATGTCAATCCGGCCCAAGGCATGGCCAAGGTCATCATCAATGCGCGCACCGGTTCGGTGGTGATGAACCAGGCGGTCATGCTCGACCCCAGCGCGGTGTCGCACGGAAACCTGTCGGTGATCATCAATACCCAGCCGGTCATCAGCCAGCCGGAACCCTTCTCCAGAGGGGGCCAGACCGTGGTGACCGCGCAGTCACAGATCGAAATCCATCAGCAGCCGGGCGAAGTCATGCTGGTGAAGGGCAGCGCGTCGCTCGCCGACGTGGTGAAGGCACTGAATTCCATCGGCGCGACGCCGCAAGACCTGCTGGCCATCCTGCAGGCCCTGAAGGCGTCCGGTGCGATGCATGCGGAACTCGAGGTGATTTGAAGAATGATTAGCGGCGCCGACCTTACCTCCAAGTTCGCGCTCGACGTCCAGAGCGTCAACCAGCTCAAGCTGGAGGCCAAGCTGATGAAGAGCATGCGCGAGGCGTCACCGCAGGACGGCATGTTTGACAGCGATCAGACCCGCATGTACACCGCGATGCTCGACCAGCAACTGTCACAGAAGCTGGCTGGCCGCGGGATCGGCCTGGCCGACATGATGGTGCGCCAGCTTTCACGCACCCTGAGTGCACCTGGTGTCGATGGCGCCTCATCTGACGGGGCCGCACCGACTGGCCTGCCGTTGAATCCCCCGCAAGACGGAATGAAATTGAATACCCCGCCGATGCGCGTCAACGCGTCGGTGGAGTCGCTTGCGCCCGGCGCGGTAGCGCAACCGGCCGCCCCGGCTGCCGTCCGTAGTGGGGACAGCCCTCCCCATGTCGAGGCCTTCGTCCAGAAACTGTTGCCACATGCCCAGGCGGCGAGTGCCAGCAGCGGCATTCCCGCCAGCTTCATGATGGGCCAGGCAGCGCTGGAAACCGGCTGGGGCCGCAGCGAAATCCGCGGGGCCGACGGCCAGAACAGCCATAACCTGTTTGGTATCAAGGCGGGCGGGTCGTGGAAAGGTCGCACCGTCGATATCGTCACCACCGAATACGTCAACGGCAAGCCGCAGAAGCAGGTCGACAGCTTCCGCGCCTACGACTCCTATGCCGATGCCTTCCGCGACTACGCGAATCTGCTGCGCGGCAATGCACGTTACCAGAACGCGATCGCCCAAGGCCAGGATGCCGCCGGCTTCGCCCAGGGCCTGCAGCAGGCGGGTTATGCCACTGATCCGAACTACGCCCAGAAGTTGATGGGCGTGATCCGGATGGTGGAAACAACCTGACTCAAGAAAAGCACGAGCCGACCGATTCACCTAACAAGCGAATTGAACTTTCATTTCTCATAACCTTGGCTATCAGATAGATGGGTACCAACATTCTCAGTATCGGACAGAGCGCCCTCGCTGCGGCACAGGCGGGACTGAGCACTGCCGGCCACAATATCGCAAACGCATCGACGCCCGGCTACAGCCGCCAGGTTGTGGTACAGAGCGCCGCCCAGGCACAGGATTTCGGCTTCGGCTTCATGGGGCAGGGTACCCAGGTATCCACCGTTCAGCGCATATACAACGAATTCCTCGGTGTCCAGGCGCAATCAGCCCAGGCTTCGAAAAGCGGGCTCGACACCTACTACACGCAGATTCAGCAGATCGACAACATGCTGGCCGACCCGATGGCCGGCCTGTCGCCGACCCTGCAGGATTTCTTCAGCGGCATTCAGGCCATGGCCTCGAACCCGTCGAATGTGCCCGCGCGTCAGGCGGTCCTGTCGTCGGCCGACACGCTGGCCGGGCGCTTCCATAGCCAGGCCGGGCAGCTCAATGAAATGAGCCAGGGCGTCAACAGCCAGATCCAGTCGAGCGTCAGTGCCATCAACAGCTACGCCCAGCAGATTGCGCAATTGAACGATTCGATCGGCAAGGTCCAAGGCACGACCGGTCAGCCTCCCAACGACCTGCTTGATCAGCGCGACCAGTTGATCCTGGATCTGAACAAGGAGATCAAGGCGACGGTCGTCAAGCAAGGCGACGGCTCCTACAACGTATTCATCGGAAACGGCCAGTCGCTGGTGGTGGGTACAAAGGCATCGACGCTCGTCGGCGTAGCGTCCGCGGCCGATCCCTCGAAAACCATGGTGGCCTATCAGGCTGGCAACGGCAGCACCATCCCTCTGAGCGAATCGAGCCTGGTGGGAGGGCAGCTGGGTGGCCTGTTCGAGTTTCGCAGCAAGACACTGGAACCGGCGCAGAATGCACTGGGGCGGGTTGCGATCGGGCTGGCCAGCACTATCAACGCTCAGCACAGCCTCGGCCAGGATCTCAATGGCAACCTGGGCGGTGTCCTGTTCACGCTGGCCTCGCCGGTAGTGAATGCCAATATGGGCAATGCGGGCTCGGCCACCGTGATCGCCAGCATCAGCGATGCCGGCGCCCTGACCACCAGCGATTACCGTTTGCAGTACGACGGCAGCAATTACATGCTGACCCGGCTGTCCGACAACACCGCGACGACCTTCGCGCCCGGCGCGCTGCCGCAGACCGTGGACGGCGTCACCATCAACGTGTCGACCGCACCCGCGGCGGGTGACAGCTTCCTGATTCGTCCGACCGCCAACGGTGCGTCCGGCATCGGCGTGGCGATCAGCGATCCGGCCCTGCTCGCGGCCGCAGCGCCGATCCGTGCCGCAGCGACCAGCGGCAACACTGGCTCGGGCACGATTGGTGCCGGCAGCGTCAATACGCCGCCTCCGCCCAATGCCAATCTGCAGCAGCCCGTCACGATCACTTTCACGTCGCCCACGACCTATAACGTAACGGGAGCAGGGACGGGCAACCCGACAAGCCTGACCTACACACCCGGCGCAACAATCAGCTACAACGGCTGGAGCACCACACTCAGCGGCACGCCAGCCGCAGGCGACAGCTTTGCCGTGGCATCCAATACCGGCGGCGTGGGCGACAGCCGCAATGCCCTGCTGCTGGGCGACCTGCAGACCACCAATACGCTGGGCAACGGTACGACCACCTATCAGGGCGCGTATTCGCAGCTTGTCAGCCAAATCGGCAACAAGACCCGCGAACTCGATGTGACCAGCAGTGCGGCAGGTAATCTGCTTTCCCAAGCCACGCTGTCGGCGCAGAGCGAATCGGGCGTCAATCTCGACGAGGAGGCAGCCAATCTGCTGCGTTATCAACAGGCCTACCAGGCGGCCGGCAAGGTCATGCAGATTGCCAGCCAGTTGTTCGATGTTCTGCTCTCGATTGGACGATAAAGATCATGCGCATCAGTACCCAGTCCCTGTTTGACAATGGTGCCGCCCGCATCGGTGAAGCGCAGGCGGCTCTGTACAAAACGCAGCAGCAGGTTGCAGCCGATCGTCGCATTCTCACGCCGTCGGACGATCCGATCGCGGCGGCACGGGCGCTCGAAATAACGCAGTCGCAATCGCTCAATACCCAGTACGGCACCAACCGCGGCTATGCGAAAGACTCGCTCGCCATGGTGGACAGCACGATGGCGATCGTGACGGATCTGCTGCAGGAAGCGAAGACCGCTGCGATCTCGGCTAGTAATATCACTCTGGGCGATAGCGAGCGCGCCTCCATCGCAACCTCATTGCAGACCAGTCTCGGCTTGTTGGTTGGCTTGGCGAATACTCGCGACGGTCAGGGCAACTACCTGTTCTCGGGTTTTCAGACCTCGACGCCCCCCTTTGTCCAGACCGCCGCCGGTGTGCAGTATCAAGGCGACCAGGGGCAGCGTCTGATTCAGGTCGACGCCACACGCCAGATGGCGATTAGCAGCCCGGGCCAGAGCGTATTCCAGGGCGGCGGGCAGGATATGTTCGAGACCCTGAACGACCTTATCCTCCAGCTGAATACACCAGGCACCACAGGACTGAGCGCCGCTCTGAGTACCGCCAACAGCGATTTTGAAGCGGCGCTGGGCAATGTGTCCACGGTGCGTGCATCGGTCGGCACGCGCATGAAGGAACTCGATTCGCTCGACAATGCCGGGTCCAGCAAGAATCTTCAGTACAGCCAGACCCTGTCCACTTTGCAGGACCTTGACTACACCAAGGCGCTGACCGATCTGTCGCGTCAGCAGACGACGCTGGAGGCTGCGCAGAAGTCGTTCATGCAAACCTCCAATCTGTCGCTCTTCAAATACTTGTAAACATGGGCATGCTTTCCCGGGGATCCCCGCCCGATCTGATGGAAGCTCAGGTCATGCGCCTGCTGTCGGGCGTGTCCATACACGGGGATCAGCATCTGGCCGAGGTCGAGCGCGATCTGGTGCAGATGGACGTGTTGCTGAACGAAGCGATCAAGAAGTTGTGCACCAATTTCATGGCGATTCATCACGCGATCGATCTGCAGCAGGAAACCCTCAAGAGCATGCTGTCAGCCGGAAAACCGGTGCCCGAGCAGAGCGCGTGTCTGGATACGTTGCGCGAAGAGATCGGCCAGCATGTCAGTGCCGCCGTCACGGGCCTGCAGTTCCAGGACATGACCAGCCAGCTTATCGGGCGGATGGTGCAGCACCTGGCGGGGTTGCGTGACGTATTTGGCGCGCTCGGAAACGGGGCGTCCGATCTGCCGGAAAGCGGCAGCGAAGAAATGCTGGTCAGGCTGAACCGGATCAACGACCGGGTCGATGCGCGCTGTAGTGAACTGGAGGGTGCCGTGCGCAGTACGGTCAACCAGCATCACATGGAAAGTGGCGACATCGAACTGTTTTGAGATTACGAATGGAAATAGCGGGAGCAATGATGACGAAAACAATACTTGCAGTGGATGACTCGGGTTCGCTGCGCCAGATGCTCTCCTTCAGCCTGAAGGCGGCCGGTTATGGCGTGATCGAGGCCATCGACGGTGAAGACGGCCTGAGCAAGGCGAAGCAGCAGACCGTCGATCTGGTACTGACCGACCAGAATATGCCAGGCATGGATGGCCTGAGCCTGATCAGGGCATTACGCGCCATGAAGAATTACCAGAGCGTGCCGATATTGATGCTGACAACCGAGTCCGGCGACGACATCAAGGCGATGGGCCGGGCGGCAGGTGCCAACGGATGGCTGGTCAAGCCTTTCGATCCCACGCGTCTGACCGAAGTGGTGAAAAAACTGATCGGCTGATGATTGGGCCACAGGGCATGCAGTGAGACATGACGGAATTCAAAAATGACAATTGACTTGAGCCAGTTCTACCAGGTGTTTTTCGACGAGGCGGATGAACTGCTCGCCGAAATGGAGAAGCTTCTGCTGGCTCTCGACGTGTCAGCACCGGACAGCGAGGATCTCAATGCGATCTTTCGCGCCGCGCATTCCATCAAGGGTGGCGCCGCTACCTTCGCATTTACCGATATCACCGAAGTCACCCACATCCTGGAATCGCTGCTCGATCGCATCCGCAAGGGCGAAATGCCCTTGACGCCTGCGCATGTGGATGCCTTCCTGGTGGCCAAGGATGCACTGACCATGCAGATGGATGGACATCATCATGGTTCGAGTGTCGACCAGGCCGCGGTCGACGAGGTATGCCAGCGGCTGAAGGCGTTGTCGCAGGAGCCGCTGGCCGCTGCCCCGGTTGCCGAGCCGAGCCCGTCTCCCGTAGCCGCAGCGTCCGAGTCTGTGGCGACGCCAGCCATGGATGCGGACGGCAATTGCCGTTTCCGGATCGAATTACCCGAAGTGCCCCAGAAGGACGTCGATGCACTGGCGGCTGAACTCGGTCTGCTCGGAACGATTGAGCAGGAATCCCTGGACGACAAGCGCGCGGTGTTCATCCTGACCACCAGTGAGAGCCAGGACGATATCGTCGCCATCTGCTCGTTCGTGCTCGATCCGGACGATCTCAAGATCACCTGCGATGCCGCATCGGCGGCTGCCTCCACCAGCGCTATGTCCAGCCTGCCTGTTGAAGATCCCGGCTATGGAATCTTCGAGCCGGAGAATACACTCGTTGTGGCGCCGCAAGCCCCCACCCCGGTAACCAATGTGGCGCCTCCAGCAGCTGAGGGCAAGAACTACGGCCGCCGCGCCACTGACAAGGAAACGGGAAGCCACGAGTCGTCCTCGATCCGCGTCGGCGTGGAAAAAGTCGATCAATTGATCAATCTGGTGGGCGAGCTGGTCATCACCCAGGCCATGATCGAACAGCGCATCGCCGCACTCGATCCCTTGCATCACGAGCGTCTGCTCAACAGCGCCGGCCAGCTTGCGCGCAACACGCGCGATCTGCAGGAAGCAGTGATGTCGATCCGCATGATGCCGATGGACTACGTGTTCTCGCGTTTTCCCCGTATGGTGCGCGACCTGGCCGCCAAGCTCGGCAAGAAGGTCGAATTCGTCACCCGTGGCGCCGCCACCGAACTCGACAAGGGCCTGATCGAGCGCATCGTCGATCCGCTTACCCATCTGGTTCGCAACAGTATCGACCATGGTGTCGAGATGCCCGACGTACGCACGGCCAGCGGCAAGAGCGAGACCGGCAAGCTGGCCTTGTCGGCTGCACACCAGGGCGGCAATATCGTAATCGAGGTGAGCGACGACGGCGGCGGTCTGAATCGCAAACGCATCCTCGACAAGGCCAGGCAGCAGGGTCTGCCTGTGTCGGACAGCATGCCGGATGGCGATGTCTGGCAACTCATTCTCGCCCCCGGCTTCTCTACCGCGGAAGTGGTAACCGATGTCTCGGGGCGCGGCGTCGGCATGGACGTGGTCAAGCGCAATATCACCGCGATGGGTGGAACCATCGACATTCGCTCGACTCCGGGAAGCGGCACCACGAT